>OBYZ01000391.1_pt1 | contig 46243 bp, 48 predicted proteins | sample 1501501 | NCBI WGS metagenome assembly OBYZ01 (sample SAMEA2580213, study PRJEB22360) | human gut metagenome | biome: human gut; feature: human-associated habitat; material: faeces | place: Denmark | collected 2008/2010
CCAATTACGCAAGGGACATTGCATCGAGAGTACATACAACCTACGGAAGCCAGATTGAAGTATTTGAAAATGTGATCCCGATGTCTGTAAAAGCTGCTGAGACCAGTGCAGAGGGAAAAAGTATCTATATGCACTGCCCGAAAGGAAAAGTTGCAGAGGCATATAAGAACTTAACACAGGAGGTTTTGAAAAATGAAAAATAGAAGTGGCGAAAAGATTAAACTGGCAAGCATTGATGAACTGCTGGGTGTGGTAAATGAAGAATCTGCAATGGAGATAGAGATTAGTAAGATCCATCCGTTTAAAAATCATCCGTTCAAGGTGCTGGATGATGAAAAGATGCAGGATCTGGTTGAAAGTGTAAGGATCAATGGAGTACTGACACCGGTATTGCTTCGCATGGATGAAAACGAAGAATATGAAATGGTATCCGGTCACAGAAGAATGCATGCAGCACAGCTTGCAGGACTTACAACTATTCCGGCAATCGTAAGAGAATTATCAGATGATGATGCCATTGTGGTGATGGTGGACGCTAACATTCAGCGAGAGGAATTGTTGCCAAGTGAAAAAGCTTTTGCTTATAAGATGAAACTTGATGCAATGAAAAGACAGGGGAGTCGGACAGATTTAACTTTGTGCCAAAGTGGCACGAAGTCGAGAACAGATCAGTTATTAGGAGAACAGGTTGGAGAAAGTGCACGAAGTGTTCAGCGTTATATCCGACTGACAGAATTAATTCCGGAACTTCTTGATCTGGTAGATAACAAAAAGCTTCAATTCACGGTTGCTGTCAATATTTCCTACATCGATAAGGAAGTACAGGGATGGATCTACGAATATATCAGCGACACCGGATTCATCAAACCAAAACAGATTGCAGCACTCAGAAATCAGCTAAATGATGGACCAATCAATCAGATTCAGATGTTATCAATTTTCAATAACTGTGTGATGGCAAAGAAAGCATCCCGGTCTCTCACTTTCTCAGAAAAGAAACTGACAAAGTACTTTCCGGATGATTATACAGCCAAAGATATGGAGCAGGTGATTGAATCATTATTAGAAAAGTGGATGCAGGAACAGTCCTGTTAAGGAGAGAAAAAGCTAAGAAAACAATGTCAAAGAAGTTTAAAAAGAGGACTTCTTAGCAGAAAATGAAAGGAGGAAATTATGGAGAAAAAAATGACATTTAATTATTTTTACGGTACCGAAGCTGACCAGTTCAGCTTCTACCGTATACCAAAAGCATTATTTACAGACAGCTATTTTAAAGATTTATCAAGCGATGCTAAAATTTTATATGGACTGATGTTGGATCGAATGTCTCTTTCCATCAAGAATCAGTGGTTTGACGACAAAAACAGAGCATATATCTACTTTTCCATCGAAGATATCATGGAATTACTGAACTGTGGCAGAAATAAAGCCATCAAATCCATGAGAGAGCTGGATGACGAAACAGGAATTGGTCTGATTGAGAAACGCAGGCAGGGATTTGGAAAGGTGAACGTTATCTACGTGAAAACCTTTATGCCTGAGAAAACAGATGAGAAAAAATATGAAGAGGAATTAAAGAAGTTTAAAAAACAAACTTCTGTGGAAAATGAGGAATCTACAGAAGTTTACATTTCAAACTTCATGAAGTCCCAAAATCAAACTTCTAGAAGTCCCGAAAACAAACTTCAAGAAGTTTACATTTCAAACCCTAATAATACTAATCTTAGTGATACTGAAATGAATGATAATAAATCTAATCATATCATATCTGTGGATGAGAAAAGATTTGATAGCGATAACCGCTCTGAGGATTATCAGGCTTATGAAAACCTTGTCAAAGAGACCATTGATTATGAATCACTGGAAGTAACCCATCATGACGATATGCGACAGGTAGATGAAATCGTGAACCTGATCGTAGAAACTGTGATGTGTAAAAATGACAAGATCTTGATTGCCAGCAACTGGTATCCGGCATCACTGGTGAAGAAAAAATTTCTGATGCTGACCTATTCACATATCGAGTATGTCTTACACTGTATGAGTGGTAACACCACAAAGGTGAAGAACATCAAGAAATATTTATTAGCAGCCCTGTTTAATGCACCGTCAACGATGAACGGGTATTATCAGGCAGAGGTGAACCATGATATGCCAGGACTGGTAAGATAGGAGGTGCACATGTTTATTTTAAAACTTGCTGGGAAGATCTTATTACTGCCGGTATGGTTGATCCTTTTTGTGATCGGCCTGGCAGTAAAAATGACAGTACAGACTTATGCGGTTGTCAGAGGAATCCTTGGATTTATATTCACTTTATTGATTATAGCGACTGCATACTGTTACCATGACTGGGTACAGGTTGCATTTCTGTTTGCGCTGAGTGTAATTCTGTATCTGATCCTGTTTGTAGGAGTGTTCGTAGATACTGTACTGGACATGACAAGAGAACGTATTATTGATTTTATTATATCGTGAGGAGGATATGAAAATGAGCGAAAACAATGATTATATTCAGTTACCACCACTAAAAAAAGACACACCGTCCGATGTGGTAGCATTTATGTGGGAGTACATGAAAGTACCGGAGGATTCAAGAGAAAAAGTTAAGAATCTGCTTAAAGATGCAAATGAAAATGGCGTAAAATTAAGTCATCAGGCACCAACACTGTATGATGTTGTCCCAAAAGAAGAAATTGCTGAATTTGAAGAGCTTATGCGCAAAACCATAGCTGACATTGTATCAGAAGCCAGTAGCATTGCCTGTTGGGTGTATGTGCAGAAATATGTGAAACAGAAAACTCTTGACGAAATGCTACAAGAATTGCCAGGAGCAGGCCAGTTTATCATTGTCATGGATACCTGGTTCGAAAGACTGATGGCGGAATAATGGATGCTATGATAGAATAAAGAAAACGATTTGAAGTGCAAATCGGAGATTGAAACAGTTAGATAACTTGAATTTAACAAAGGAGTGTGAATGTATGAAAAAATTGATAGCATTAGTTCTAACATTGGCTTGTGTTCTTGCTTTGACAGGATGTGGTAAGAATGATACCTACAAAATCAAAATTGTTGTCCCTGCAGGAAGTACCGAAGAAATTGTTTATCAAGAGGATTTTGTCTATTCCGATGAGGAAATCTCCCCGATAGGCAACAAGATTACAATTTATTCTGGCGATGGATTAGGCGATACAGAGGTGGTGTTAAAACCAATTAGTGTCAAGGAAGAAAATGCATACGAGCCAACATATCTTACCCCAGGAATGCCAGTTGAAATGGATGTAGAAAAAGGCGCTTGGTTTAAGGTAGGTATAAATATGCAAAACAACACTGATACCGACAAAATCGTTTATGTTGAGATTGAAGGTGTCGAAGTAAGAATTGAGTAAATTCAAGTTTACAGAACTGAATCAAAAGAGCTCGAAGGAGCTCTTTTTCCTTTTTTATAATAGTATCTGGGACTGTTGTTCCGTTGATAAGATTTTCAAGTTGTTGTGCGACTTCGGCTTGTTTGTTTGGATACAGACTACTATAAGTATTTAAGGTTTGAAAGAATTGTAGAGCAGATGAAACAGGCACAGGGGATCACGGAACAGTTAAAGGCAGAAAATCAGATGGAATGGGTAGCGAGAATGAACAATATGTAATCGTGTGCAAGGGAGATTGTGGATACAGAGATGGTTTATCAATAATGGAAATAAAATGAAGGAGAAAAGGCGGCAGTTTAGAAAGGCTGTTGCCTTTTAGGAATTGTTGTTTATTTGTTGTTTTTTATAAGATATACTATAAAGAAAAGATAGCATTATAGCCAGAGGTGGAATTTATGAACTATAAAATTTTAATGGTTGATGATGATAGAGAATTGCTAAAAATGCTGAATCAATACTTTACATTGAAGAATTATACGGTAATGATTGCAGAAAATGGCATAGAAGCAATGGAAAAGATAAGTGCAAATCCCGATATTATTTTATTGGACGTAAATATGCCGGGAATGGACGGAATTGAAGTGTGCAGAAGAATCAGAGATATGGTTTCCTGTCCGATTATTTTTTTGACTGCAAAAGTAGAAGAACAGGATCGAGTAATGGGATTGTTGTCTGGTGGTGATGATTATGTTTTAAAACCATTTAGTTTGAAAGAATTAGATGCTAGAATTATTGCCCATTTGAAACGTGAAGAACGTTTACATAGGAAAAAAGAACAAAGGTTTTATGGAGAATTAGTGATTGACTATGCCAGTAAATGTGTACATATTAAAGGGAATGCTTTAGAGCTTACGAAATTAGAGTATGAGATCATAGAATTTTTGTCTATGAACCCTGAAATGGTATTTGATAAAGAACGAATCTATGAGAAGATTGGCGGATATGATGCAGAAGGGGACAGCCGGGTGGTTACGGAGTTGATTCGCAGAATCCGCAAGAAAATGAAAATGTATTCGGAACACGAATATATTGCAACGGTATGGGGGAGGGGATATAAATGGGCAAAATAAAAAATCTTTCGTTAAGGAAAACCATTGTTTTGTATATGATAATTAGTTTAATAATTAGTTTTTATCTTTCAGCACTAATTATGCGAATAGCAAGCACAGTACAAAACAACATTTGGTGGAATTATGTAGACCAAGAAGAATATTTTGAAATGGCTGAAGGGGATGGTAGAAGGTATTTGCCAGATGTTCCGAGACCACATTCTTATGAAATGAAAGAATTTGATTATCATGTATCGGAAATATGTGATTTTCTTCAGACATTTACAGTGCTTATCGTATCTGTTGCAGGGAGTATTATAGCGGTATTTCTTTTTTATAAGCATAAACTGAAATGCCCTATCGAAGAATTAGAACTGGCTTCCCGACAAGTTGGTCGAAATAATTTAGATTTCCATATCACTTATGAAAATGAAGATGAGATGGGCGGATTGTGCAAAGAGTTTGAACGAATGAGAGGACAGCTGGCAGAGAATAATCAACAGTTATGGAAAATGCTTGAGGAAGAAAAGGCTTTGCGGGCTGCCATTGCACATGATATACGTTCTCCGCTCTCTGTGCTGGAGGGGTATCAGGAAATGCTTTCAGAATATCTTCCGAAGAAAGAGATAAACATGGAGCAAGCCTTAGAAATGGTAAATGAAAGCAAAAAACAGATTGAACGTATGGATATCTTTGTGGAAACTATGCGAAAGATGAGCAGTTTAGATACAAGGGAGTTAGTAGCAGAAGAAATTACCAGTAAACAGGTAGAAATAGACGTACGGGCAGAGATGAACGTGTTTAGGAAAAAATTTGGAAAGCTATATGAATTAGAATGTTCGGAAACAGAAGAAAAATTTTCAGGAGATAAGGAAGTGATTTTAGAGGTTATAGAAAACCTTTTGTCAAATGCCTTTCGTTACGCCAAGACAAAAGTGGAAATGGAAGTGTTTCTTACCTGTTCTGAATTACAGATCAGAATAAAGGATGATGGAGTGGGATTTACAATAGATAAGCAAAAGGCAACAGAGCTTTTTTATCAGCAAAATGTGAAAGACAGTTTGAAACATTCAGGAATGGGCATGTATATCAGCAGATTGTATTGTGAAAAGCATGGTGGTCAGTTACTGATAGAAAATGAAAAACAGAGTGGAGCTGTAATAACAGCAGTATTTCATCGGATTGCATGAGCGGTCCGATTTTTTTATGCTGTTGTCTTTTTGTTGTGATTTATATTTTATGATGTCTATAACGAAGGAAAGGAGGAATACGTATGATTGCTATTTTTAAAAGAGAGATTATGAATTATCTAAAGCGACCGTTATTTTGGGTAGGTGTTCTGCTTGTGATTTATGGTGTGTTTAATGCGACAAGTCCATATTTAACCACACATTATCTTACAACGGGGGAGAAAATCATCAATGATCAGTCCAACACTTCGGTTGAAGGAGAAGTGTATGAGGGCTATATTCCAGCCACGCCTGAAAAGCACAGAGAGGTATGGCATGAAAAGGTAAAAATAAAATTAACGGATGTGTTTGGATTGACGGATTCAGAAGCACAGAATGTCATTGAAAAGCTGGAAAGCATGAATTTAAAAGAGGCCTATGCGTATTTGGAGCAGGAATATGACTGGTACGGGGCAAGGTATTTATACGAGGACAGTACGTATTATAAGGGAACGGCAGAAGAAATCAACGCATATCTAGATAAAAAATTGGAAGATAAGACATTTTCTTTTTATTACGCAAGAAAATTTGCTGATTTTGCGGGTCTGTATATGGTGTTTTTTGCAATTATTATGTTGGCGGTTTTATTTTTACAAGATACAAAAAAGCATACTTATGAATTGTTGCATACAAAGCCTGTGACTGCCGGGAAGTATGTAATGGGAAAAGTGAGTGCAGGATTTACAATTTGTTTGCTTGTGCTAACTATTTTGAATATACTGTTTTGGGTATTGTGCCGCATCTATACAAAGGATAGTGGATTTGAAGTGCGACTATGGGATTTTGTGGCTTCTACGGTACTTTATATATTGCCTAATATGCTGATGATTGTGAGTATATATACATTGATTTCACTCATATTTAAAAATCCACTTCCGGGTGTACCACTTTTGATTCTTTATATGGTGTATTCCAATTTGGGCGGAACTAATGCAGAGGGAGTTTACGGATATTGGGGCAAACCTTTGGCAATCATGGTACGATTTCCGGGGCAGCTTTTTGATACGACACCGCCCCCGATGGCGCTCTTAAATCAAAGTTTTCTTATTATTGTATCGGTAGTAATTATACTGATTTCGATACAGATTTGGAAGCGGAGGCGAATATAAATGAAGAAGGAAATGAAGATTGTTCTGCCATTTTATAAAATTGCTTATGCAGTATCCTTTGTTGTAATTTTAAGTGTGATTCGTGCAGTTGTTTTCACGTATGAAATAGGACTATCCATAGAGCCGCCTTTTGCGATATTGACTGTTGTTTTTTGTGCAGATACTTATGTGCAGGAAATTACAAGCAACCGTTCCGAAGTTCAGAGACTGTATCAGATAAAAAAGAGAATCTATTCTATTATACAGAGACTGATGATACAGGGAACTTTTTTGCTGCTGCTCGCTGTTCTTGGATATGGATTGTTTTTTGCGTTTCAGAAACCAATTACACATCCAGTAACAGAAAGTGAAATACTTCAGTTTATTACCTGTTTTGGGGCGATTGTAGTAACTATTTTCTTTTGGGGAATATTGGCTAATACATTGTCTATGCTTTTTCGCAATATGTGGATGGGAATTGGAAGCAGTCTTTTGATATGGGTAGCAACAAATTCCACAGGTGGAGATAAACTTTTTGGAGCATGGAATCTGTTTTCTTATTCTTTTAGAGATATAGAAAATACTGCCGATATTACATGGCTGTATGGGAAAGGCTTGTGTATTTGTATCGGACTGATTTTGTTACTGGCATTGCCGAAGATCGTAAGAAAGAGAGGGTAAATTTATGAGTATTCATATTGAGGATTTAACGGTAAGATTTAAGAATAGTGTCACAGCAATCGACCATGCAGATTTAGATATACCAAATGGGATATTTGGACTATTGGGAGAAAACGGTGCATAGATATATAGACAAAAATTGCTAAACAGCTAATGTAGATTTAGATAGTGAGGGTAGTGTATAAACACGTCCCTCTTTTTTAGATGTGTTTTGATTGTTTGAGATAAAGTCTAACAATCTTTTATGCTGGTCTGCAAAATTAAACTTAATTGTAATTTCGTTGTTTTCGTGGATATAGATTGTATCAATCAATTCAGCTAATATTCCACGGTTTAACTCGGTTATGTTCTTATGTTTCAAGAACATTTGTAGGTAAGGGTCATTATTGCCTACGCCTTTTGAGGAAAGCTCAATCTCGGCTTTAAGATTGACAATCGCATTTTTCATGCTGTCTGCCTTTGCTTCAAATTTGGCTTTCATTCTTACATATTCAGCTCTGGTAATCTCGCCACACTTCCAGTCCATATACAAATTGTCTATGACATTAGTAATCTTTTCAAGCTCATGTTCTTTGGTTTGTAATTGCTTTGTCAATCGCAAGGACTGGTTACATACAGCTTCTTGCTTATTGATTTCTGTGATTACCTCTGCCATGTTACAAACAAGAGAAATTTGTACTTGAATTGCATTGAGTACGGCTTCTGTCAAATCTTCTAATGAAATGCTATGACGGCTACACTTATCTTTATTTTTTAAAGCATAAGTAGAACACACATAATAAGTATATTCTTTGGTTTCTCCGTTTGCCATGTTCTTTTTGTTGGTTTTCTTTGTCATGCTCTTATCACAATCTGCACAACGTAGGAAACCAGAAAACAGATAGACATTTCTTTTTGTAGGAGCAGTACGGGTATCACGTTGAGATAAAGACTGTGCCATTTCAAAGGTTACTTTGTCAATAATAGGTTCGTGAGTATTCTCTACGATAAACCATTCACTCTCTGGCGTTGCTATCGCTTTATGAACCTTATAGCTGATTACTCGCTGTTTCCCTTGTACCATATCTCCGATATACATTCGATTACTTAAAATTCTAGCTATCGTTGAAATGCCCCACATACCGTCATTCTTTGCTTGATTAGGTGTTTTGAGGTTCAAGCCTTGACTGTGTTTGTAGTCCATAGGTGTAGGTACGCCTAATTCGTTCAAGTGTCTTACAATACCGATTTTATCCTGATGCTGAACCAAGCGGCAGGTGACAGACAGATCCTCGCAAAACAGCTGAATATTTCCCCATATCAGTTGTCCTATGTGACGAATTCCGGGGAAGGAGAAGGACTTCTTTTCTATGGAACAACAATTATTCCATTTAAGGACAAGTTCGATAAGAACTTGAAGCTGTACAGTTTGATGACTACAAAACCGGAAGAAGTTGAAAAACGAGAGAAAGAAATGGAGGCGGAAAAGCATGAAGGAAATCGATAAGATCCGAATCAGGCAGTGGAACCAGGATAATCCTTACATTCAGATGAAAAATCTGGAAAATGCGCAGCCTGGATACCGTGTTCATACAGTTAATGACGATCATCATCTGTATGAGCTTCCGCTGGAAACACAGAATATTATCCTTGACTGGGTATTCTGGAATTTCTATCCGGCACAAAAGATCTACCCACATCTTACCAGTGATGATCTGAAAGAAGTTTTGTATAAACGAACCCAGATCCATCTGTACAATAACCAGTTCAAGGAAGCCATGCTGATCAATAGATTCTGGCCAAGAGATCCGAGTGAGCTGAACTGGGTATTTCATATTCAGGCAAGCTCTCCGGCAATCAGGACACAGGCAGATGGTTATCCTGGTATCCCGATTATAGGACGCCAGGAACTGAATGAGTACAGAAAGAAAAGTTGTGCCAGGAGGTGATGACCTATAGCTGGAAAAGAATTTAAAGGCAAAGATAAAAAGGTCGCAAAGATGACCAGGGATGGTCTGACCGAAGAAAATCTCCGTGATGGTAGTGTAAAAGATATCAGTCACAGGAGTCGAGGACGACCGGAAAATAAGGAAGAATTTGTTCCTGAACGGGAACGGAAAAAGGCTGAGAATGAAGATTCAAAATCAGGAAAAGGAAAACGACTGCAGATGGAAAAGATCCGGAAATCTTCTGTCCGGCAGGAAGCTGTTGAGGATACAGTTGAAGTTACACCGGAAGAAAAAGTATCCGGATATCAAAAGAAACTGCATCGTTATGAAAAAATCCCGGATGATGATAATAATCTGAACAGCCAAAAGAAATCCATTCGGAAGAAGCAGCTGCAAAAACAGATGACCAAAGAACAGGCAAAAGCCGGAAGATTATCTTTTGATGATGAAGGAAATCAAATGGTGAAAGGTGCTGGCATGAAACCGGGAGGGACAGCCGGGAAATACATTGCTACACAAGCTGTTATATCTGGCATGAAAGCAGTCACTTCCGAAGAGGAAGAAACAGATGAAAATGCAGGTGTGGAAAGTGCCAGACTTGCAGAGCGTGAAACAGAAGCTGCGTTACGTGGCCTACGTCATGCTCAGATCCGCAGCAAACGAACGGATGTGAAAACCCATCGCAGAGGTTATCGTGAGGCTACTGTAGAAAAGAAACTGAAATTTGGTTCTGCAGAAAGTATGGAAGGAGTCAAACATGCAGAATCGGTAAAGAACGCTGAGCAAAAGAGACATTTCTATAACCGCTTCTTTCAGAAAAAACGATATAAGGATGCATACCGGGCAGCCAGAGCCGGAAAATCCGCTGGCAGTCTGGGTGGAGCAACAACCATTACCGGTGTCGAGAACATGACGGTGAAAGCAAAGATTGCCTTGAAAGAGATCATAAAGCGTAATCGTGCCATGTTCGCAGGCATCGGTATTTTTGCGCTTCTTTTTCTTGTCATAGCAGTATCTCTGGGGAGCTGCAGTGCCTCTATTGAGGGTGCTGGATCTGTGATCGGTATTACAACGTATCCAAGTTCAGACGAGGATATCTATGCTGCCGAAAACAGATATGCTGCTTTGGAAAGTGCCTTGAATCAGCAGATCAATGAGATGGAACGAAGACATCCAAATTATGACGAGTATCAGTACAACATTGCAGAGATTGGTCATAATCCATACCATCTTATCTCGTATCTTACCGCAAAATATGGGGACTGGACGTACTCAGATGTTGAAAACGAACTGCAAGCTCTTTTTGAAGCACAATATCATCTGAATACAGAAGGTCGAACAGAAACGGTGACAGAAACCAGAAATGTTCGAGTCGGAGAATCATTGGGACAGGTAGTGACCAGCGGATACTGTAACTGTCGAATCTGTTGTGGTGTATGGTCCGGAGGTCCAACTGCCAGTGGTGCATATCCAACTGCAAACCATACCATTGCTGTAGATGCTTCCAATCCATTTGTGCCGATTGGCACTAAGGTAGTAATGAATGGTGTGGAATACACAGTTGAGGATACCGGAGCCTTTGCACGATATGGTGTGCAGTTTGACGTTTACTATGATAACCATGCTGCAGCCTCTGCTCATGGACATCAGACCTGGGAAGCTTATATCGCAGATGACAATGGCAGTCAGGAAGTAACCGTTACCAGTACAAGCACTAAGAAGATTCTATATGTGACACTGACAAATGGAAGCTTTGATGCTGTGGCAAGAGCCAATCTGAATGCGGAGCAGCTGATCATCTACAATGCATTAAATACGACCTATGGAAACAGAAATTATCTGTGGGATGTAAAAAATGTGACCAGTGGATCAGGCGGTAATGGAATGAGCTATGAGATTCCACCGGAAGCACTGCAGGATGAAGAATTTGCCCGGATGATCCGAGAAGCAGAAAAATATCTGGGAGTACCTTATGTATGGGGTGGCTACTCTCCGTCCGGATTTGATTGCTCAGGTTTCGTATCCTATGTCATTAACCACTGTGGTAATGGATGGAACTATGGACGATTGACCGCGGATGGATTAAGAGGCGTATGTACTTATGTATCACCGCAAGAAGCAAAACCAGGAGATCTGATCTTCTTTCAGGGAACGTATAACACATCTGGTGCAAGCCATGTGGGTATCTATGTCGGTAACAATATGATGATCCATTGTGGGGATCCGATCCATTACTCAAATATCAGCACATCCTACTGGCAGCAACACTTCATGTGCTTTGGAAGACTGCCATAAATGGGTGATTGAAGGGAGGTGAAAGTTTGAATAAAAAGATTAAAAAATATCTGGATGAGATTGCCAAGACAGAGAAAAAGATCGCGGATCTGCAGCAATATCTTAGGGGTGTCCAGGCTGCATTAAAGCAGGAAGAGGACAATGAGATGATCAGGTGCATCCGTGGTATGAAGATGGAGAATGGTCAGTTGTATGATCTTTTGGATGGCATCCAGAATGGAACAGTTAAATTTCAGGTAAGCAGGGAGTCTGACGAAGAAGGTTCAGGCTCCTTTGTATTCACAGAAGAAAATAAGGAGGAATACCAGAATGGTGAAATGGAAGAAAATGAATAAGAAAATGGCAGGACTGCTGTTAGGAGTCATGATGCTTTTTACTGCATCAACCACAGCATTTGCCTATGTGGATGAATCAGCAGAGGCATCCAAAGTAGAGACAACTCAGACAGATCAATCAACAGACAAAGAAGAGAAAAAGGATGAGGCGGCAAGTACAAATGAGGTGTTGCCAGAAGATGGAACAGACCAGGGAACTGCATTTACGACACCTGGAAATGGCGAAGTTAAGGATGACATTACCGATGATTCCACGAAGGAGTTTCTTACGGTTACAACGAAGAATAATAATACCTTCTATATCGTGATCGACCGCAGTGCCACATCCCAGAATGTCTATATGTTATCTCAGATTGATGAGAATGATCTGTCCGAGTTTCTGGATAAAGACAGTACAGCTGCTGTTGTAACACCACAGCCGGATACATCGAAGGTTGTGCTGGATGAGACAAATAATGAGGATGTAGACAAGGAAGCTACTGTTGATCCTGAGAAAACATCATCTGCAAAATCTAATATGGGTGCAATGGCAACTATCCTGATCCTGGCACTCGGCGGTGTGGCAGCATACTACTACTTCAAAATCTATAAGCCAAAGAAGGAAGAAGAAGAGGATGATCAGCCGGAAGGCTTAGAAACAGGGGACTTAGAGACTGTAGAAGATGATGAAGAACTGGATGACGAGCCAGAAGATTTTGAGGATTCAGAAAAATAAATAAAATTTTTTTAACGGAGAGCCTGTAAAATGCAGTCTCTCCTTTTGTATATGTGAAGGAGGTAATACATCATGTATTTAGTAATTGCAGAAAAACCAAGTGTATCAAGAGCAATCGCAGAGGTGATTGGAGCACAGGAACGAGAAGACGGATATTTAAGAGGAACCGACTGTATGGTCAGCTGGTGTTTCGGACATCTGGCAGAATATGTTTCACCGGATGTCTACGATGAAAAATTTAGTCAGTGGAGATATGAAGATCTCCCAATCATCCCGAAAGACTGGAAAGTTACAGTCTCAGAAGATAAGAAAGATCAGTTCTATATCTTAAAAAGACTGCTTAATAGTCCGGAAATTGAATACGTCGTAAATGCCTGTGATGCCGGACGTGAAGGAGAATTGATCTTCAAACATGTCTATGACTTGTCTGGAAGTAAAAAGCCGGTGAAACGATTATGGATCAGTTCTCTGGAAGATTCCGCAATCCTTGATGGAATGCAGCATCTGAGATCCGCGGAGGAATACCGACATCTGGCCGAAGCTGCTGTATGCCGTTCTCAGGCTGACTGGCTGGTAGGAATGAATGCAACAAGAGCTTACACCACAAAGTACTTCAAAAAGCTGACAGTTGGAAGGGTTCAGACACCGACACTTGCCATGTTGGTGGAACGTGCCGGACAGATCAGCAATTTCCAGAAAGAAAAGTATTTCAATGTGGAACTGGATTGTGATGGAATTCCGGCTATAAAGCCAAAAATCTTTGATCCGGATAAGGCAGAACAGTTAAGAAGCAGATGCCAGGGAAGTGAAGCTAGTATCAGCGCAGTAAAAGAAACAGAAAAGAAAGTAAAAGCACCAAAGCTTTATGATCTGACCACACTGCAGAGAGAAGCAAACCGTATCTACGGAATGACAGCCAAACAGACACTGGATACCGCTCAGAGCTTGTATGAAAAGAAACTGATCACTTATCCAAGAACGGACAGCCAGTATCTGACCGAAGATATGGAGCAGACCGCAAGAAATGTGGTCCGTCAGATTTATGAGAAATATCAGCTGACAGGTCCTTTTGATCAGCCGGAACAGCCGAATGTGAAGAAGGTCATGAATAACAGCAAAGTGACAGATCACCATGCAATCATCCCAACGATGGAGCTTGCAACCTGTCATCTGGATGAACTGAAATCCTGGGAAGAAAAGATTCTTTTTCTGATTGCAGTCCATACAGTCATGGCAATGAGTAAGGATCACATTTACCAGGAAACAGAGATTGAAGTGGAATGTCAGGGAGAAATCTTCAAAGCAAAAGGAAAAACCGTCCTGCAGGATGGATGGAAACTCTTTGAAAACTGCTTCAAAAATAAGGATCGCATGGCAATCGTAGATCCGGATCAGGAAATGAAAGAGAGGATGCCGAAAGTAACCCAGGGACAGACTTTCTATGCTGTAGCTGCAGAAAAGACAGAACATTTTACATCGCCACCAAAACCATACAGCGAAGATACTCTCCTTGCGGCAATGGAAACAGCTGGAAATAAGGAATTTGATGAAGATACGGAAAAGAAAGGATTAGGAACTCCGGCAACAAGAGCCGGTATCATTGAGAAACTGATCTATTCCCAATATGCTACCCGAAAAGGAAAACAGATCCTTCCAACAGATGATGGAAAAGTCCTTGTGGAGATCCTGCCAGACTTTCTGAAATCTGCAAGTATGACTGCAGAATGGGAAAATCAGTTGCTTTTGATGGAGCATGGAGAGATTGCACCGGAACAGTTTATGACCGGGATCAAAAACATGCTGACCATGATGCTGAATGGATGCGATGCGATTTCCGAAGAAGAAACAAGAAGATTTCAGACCAGAGAAAGCATTGGAACATGTCCGGTATGTGGAAGCCTGGTATATGAAAGCAAAACCAACTTCTATTGCAGCAACCATGATTGTCACTTTGCTCTCTGGAAAGATAACCGCTATCTGCAGAGCATGGAAAAAAACATGGATAAAAAGATGGCTGCAGAACTTCTGAAAAGTGGATGTGTGCATGTAAAAGATCTGTATTCCAGAAAGAAAAATATGTACTTTGAGGCAGATCTTCATATGGATGCAGATGAAACCGGAAGGGTGAAATTTTCTTTATCCTTTCCAAAAAAGAAACCAAAAAACAAAAGCAAAAAGAAATAAAAAAACAGATTAGAGGAGGAAACGAAGAATGAATTTTAATGAATTTGTAAATGAAGTAAAGGACAATATCAAACTCTTTTTACCAAAGGATTATGAGAATGCAGAAGTATCAACGATGGAGTGTCAGAAACTGAACCGTGCCTATACGGGATTGATGGTGAGAAAAGAAGGTGAGATGCTTACCCCGACGATCAATCTTAATCAACTGTATGAAACATATAAAGCACAGCCTGGCGTAACAATGGAAACTGTATGCAGAAAGATTGCAGATATAGTTATTGAGGCACCGATACAGGTTGATCTGAAAGCTATTTTAAATTATGAAGATGTGAAGGACAAGCTGTTTATCCGTGTATCATCAGCCGAAGCAAATAAGGAAGTCCTCGAAAATGCGCCACACCAGCTGAAGGAAGATCTCGCAATCACCTATCATGTGGCAGTAGGCAAGGATCAGGATGGATTAAGTTCCATGTTTATCAAGAATGATCTGCTTGAACAGTATGGAATCTCTGCAGAACAGCTTCATGAAGATGCGATGAAAAGTTCACCGCGTGTCATGGCTCCGGAGGTATCAAGTATAGGTGCATTGATAGATGAAATGTACCAGAAAAATATTCTCATGCTGACACCGGATGAACGTGAAATGCTGCAGGAAACATTGCAGGAATCAAGCGAGATGCCGACATTCTTTGTTGTTACGAATACAGACAGAATTGATGGAGCCGGTGTGATCTTTTATCCGGAATTCATGGATAGCATGGGGGAACTTCTTGGAAATGATTTCTTCATTTTGCCATCATCCATCCATGAAATGCTGGTCTTGCCAGATGACGGGCAAGTGGATGCAGAAATGTTAAGAGATATGGTAAAAGAAGTCAATGCCACTCAGGTAGCCCCTGCAGAACGCCTTACCAATGATGTATATCACTTTGATACAAAGGATCATGTCTTTGAAAAGGCAGATAGATTCACAGAACGTCAGAAAGAAAAAGAAGCACAGGCTGCAAAAACAGAGAAAGCAGGAAAAGAACAGCCAGATCAGAAACCGAAAACAAAGAAGCACGATATGGAACTCTAATAAAAAATAATCATCTCATCAACTAATAAAAAGCCCTGCGGCATAAGCACAATGTCGTGGGGCATTTTTGGAAAGGAGTATTATGACAGAACAAAATAAAACTACTACTATTCCACTGCCGGTCCAGGGAAAAGATATGGACAGCATTATGCAGTCACTGGAATCCGGTGTGGAAGAACTTTTTACAAGTAACCGCTATCAGGAATTTCTTAAAACCATGGCAAAGTTTCACAATTATTCCTTTAACAATACAATGCTGATCGCCATGCAGCGACCGGATGCAACACTTGTTACCAGCTATAAAAACTGGCAGTCCATGGGTAGACAGGTTATGAAAGGTGAAAAAGGAATTACAATCATTGCACCGGCACCTTATAAGAAAATGAAGGAAAAAGAGGTTCTGGATGAAAATCAGCGTCCGATTATGGGAACTGATGGAAAACCTAAGACTGAACAGGTGGAAGTTACAGTTCCGCATTTCAAAGCAGTTACCGTCTTTGATATTGCTCAGACATCCGGGGAACCAATCCAGACACTGGAACCGGAATTACTGACTGCAGCTGTACAGGATTTTGATTCTTTCATGCAGGCTATTCAGAAAATATCCCCAGTGCCGATACGATTCGATGAGATCGATGGCAATGCCAATGGATATTATCACAATGCAGACAAGGAAATCGTGATCAAAAAAGGGCTCAGTGAAAGTCAGACCTTAAAGACTGCTATTCATGAAACAGCCCATGCTAAACTGCATGACAAGGAAATCATGGAAAGCCTGGGTGTAGAAAAAGATCGTCTGACAAAAGAGGTTGAAGCAGAATCCGTTGCTTACTGTGTGTGTTCTTCCTTTGGTTTGGATACATCGGATTACAGTTTTCCTTATATTGCAGGCTGGAGCAGCAGCCGGGAAATGAAGGAAATGAAAACATCTATGGATGTGATCCGCAAGACAGCCGGTGAAATGATCGATCAGCTTACAGAAGAGCTGGAAATCATTCTTGAAGAAAAACAAAAAACAGAATTACATGAAAAATACGGAATTCTGGTAGATGCAATGGAAGCAGCCGGATACCGCTATGATTATCGGGAAAGCGAACCGGGACATATTGTACTGGCACCGGATGGGACGCATGAAATTGCCGGCTATCTACAGTTTGAATCATGGGGAGATATCCAAAACTGGCTGGAAGACACGATTACAGAAGGGACGGATATTTCGGAGAGAGTTGATCGGGCTATGTACCCATTTAAGTATGATTATACCCTAGAGGAAGAAATGTTCAGAGGTAATGGTGACCGCTATGCAATTTATCATGTGGATGAAGACACACCGGGAAAACAACATTTATTTATGAATATGGCAATGGTCAAAGAAGATGGCATTACAATCGATGCAGCAAATTATAAGTGTGTCTATTCCAGCAGATTACATGAAAATGAAAAGCTGGATGATTTGTACGCTATGTTCAACGATAATCCACCGGCAGATTATAAAGCACATTCTATGTCGGTCAGTGATGTCATCATTACAAACCGTGGTGGGGATATGCAGGCATATTACGTGGATCGATTTGGATTTGCAGAACTTCCAGACTTTGCAGCACAAAGAGAAAAAATACTCGATATTGTCCCGGATATAGAAAATGTGGATTATGAAAATGATCTTACATGCATTAGCTTCTATGCTGCAGAATGCGCAGAATTTCCTGTAATGGGTGAAGTTCACTATGATCTGACATTACCGGAAGCCCTGGAAGCCTATGAAAAAATACCATCTGAGCGAATGCATGGACTGAAATGTGTTGGCTTTGATCTGAAAGACGGAAGTGATTATGAAGGAATGCAGAGTCTGATGATCGAAGGAAAAATACAGAAAGATTTTTTGAATTCGATTCCTGGATTTAGAGAAAATTCTTATGTGCAAAATGCAATCAGTCGTGTGGAAAAGTACTTGGAAGAAAGACATCCAAATGTGGAAAATCCTCTGAAATCCAATAAAAAAGTGGATAACGAAAAAAATATAAGCGAAGAAAAAAACGAGAAGGAGCTGAATATACAGATGAAACCAATACCGAAAAAGAAAAGGGGGGAAATGAGCCTATGAGAAATGTAAACCTGGAAGAAAACGAACTGACTATTACTGCTATCTTCCAGCAGCACACAAAGGAAGAAACAATCCAAACACTGAAAGAAGCTTTGGAAGTTTTGGAACAGGAAGAAAGTGATCCTGAGAATGATGAAATGATTGAGATCATCAATTCTACAGTTAGAAAATTACAGCAGATCGAAGACAAATACTACTATTCTCTGGATCTGAATTATTATCTGAATAACTTGGAGGACGATGCCTATGAAGCTTAATCAATTTGCAGTCTACCGAGTAGATCAGCAGACAGCAGGAAAAGCACTGTGGCATCTGCCATATCAAGAGGCAAGACAGCAGAATGTGTCGATTACTGTCGAAAATTACCGATTAGTCTCGATTCATGAAATGCAGGAAAATGAAAAAGTCGCTGACATCTGGAAACGGACGAAAAATCAATGCGAAGTCAGTGACGTGCTCGTATTGAACAAGGGTGGAGAAATCAGCTGCTACTATGTAGATGAGAACTATCCACAGTATCTGGCCGGATTTATTCGTATCAACACATCCGGTGCACTGATCACTATGGAAACTGAGAATTATCAGATTGAAGGGAAAAAGGGGAACTGGATTGCAACAGACACCATCATTATTGATGGAAAACAGTTTTATTTGATGGAACATCAGGTATACCGAGATCAGGCCCAGGGTATTATCCTGGATGCCTATGGAAAAATGGTTGTCGAAGAATGTAAGAAATTCGACGAAAAGACAAAACAAAAGATTCATGATTACATCCAACAGCAGGTACCATTAAATCCGGTCGAACAGTTAAAACAGGATGGCAAAATCCGTCTGGAACATTACCAGAAGTTCTACCAGAATGGCACTTATGAACGGAGCAGAGAATCCGGTACCGAAGCCAATTATGATATGGTGGATGGTCTGGTAAATAATCAGAAGAAGAATTCAGAAAAGATCTTTGATGCGCGCAGCAACAAACAGACTTCCCGAAATCAACAGGATAATAAACCTAAGAAACGAAGATCTGTGATCAAACGACTCCATCAAAAACAGATTGCCATTGCTCGCCGGTCCGGAAAGCCGATACCAAAGTACCTGGATCAGGAAATGGAAAGAAAGCGTGGATAGAATATGCGAAGGTTAAAGTGTGAAAAAGAAACGATTATTCTGACTAATGAAGATGATGGATTCTATGATGTGTATACCTTCAATCAGAACTTGCCGAAACGGTTACGAGGCTTTGCAGCGAAGTATCCGGATGATTGCTGGTTGAAAGGATCTTCGGAGGATGGTAGTGAAACGTATATGATTAAAAAAGCGCGGTTATCATTGAATTTAAGACCACCCTATTCCAAGGATAGAATATCTGAAAAATCCCCAGAACTGTCTTATTTATATAAAAGCAATGATACTCGAAAGAACATCGGCCGGTCTTTGTAGTAGCCTGATTTTAAGCGAAAAGCTGTACCCGCACCTGTTGGAGATTGACTGGGCGGAGCAGGAACGGATGGACGCCATGCTGCCCCGGATGATGGAGGCAGCGGGCGTCACCGAGGAACTGAAAGCCCATGACCCCATACGCTGGGTGGGGCTGATGAACACGCTGAAAGCACAGGTGGAGGAAATGATTTGTCAAGAGTTTATTTATATTTAGAACTTTTTCTTTTTGTCAGAAAACCATTTGACACTGCCATTATTCGCGCCTATACTTAGAGTGATTAGTTATAACGAACCGAAAGGAGGAATGGGTGGTGCTGACCTATGAAAAACAAGCACTCTCTGGTACGATTGAAGTATTATTGCGGTCTGAATTGCCAGACGAATTTGAAGGGACAAAGTTATACGGCTCTCTCGAAGAAGATGAACTACGGCAGGACTGTAAAATTTTTCGGCTGTCAAATGAAACAGGGCATGGACGCATTACAGTCTATCAGGTTTTTTCTGGTATTGAGCTTTACTATAACGATATGCACATGGGATATTGCAATCAAAATCAAGCCACAGCTAAAAACATGATAGAGATTAACCATTGTCTGATAGGACGTTTTGAGTGTAGCTTTGGTGAAAATAGTTGCTGCTATATGGCGGAAGGCGATTTGTCGATCAGCTCCATGATGAAGAAAAAGTCAAATTCGTGTTTTCCGCTGAACCACTATCACGGTATTTCTATCGTCATCAATCTGGATGAATTGCTGCCGGAAGTACGGCAAATCATGGAGCTATTGAATATTGATTTGCACTACATACAAAAATATATTTGCGAAGGAAACCGTTGCTGCATCATGCGGGCCAATCCGTCTATTGAACATATTTTTTCGGAACTCTATCATGTCCGGGAAAAAAGAAAACCAGGATACATGAAAGTCAAAATGCTGGAACTGCTTCTGTTCTTAAGTGATCTCAATACGGCAGAAGAAGTTTTACAGACGGATTATTTCAATCAAAATCAGGTCGCATTGATTAAAACAGTAGCGTCCTATATTACGGAGGACTTGACAGCACATCATACGATTGAACAGCTTTCCCAGAAATTCGAGATTTCTACAACAGCATTGAAAAAGTGCTTTCGAGGCGTCTATGGAACCTCTGTCTATTCTTATCTTCGTACCTATCGGCTTCAAGTCGCCAAAAAATTGTTGCTGGAAACCGAGTCGTCAGTAACTGAGATTGCAAGTAAAATCGGATATGAAAATCCGAATAAATTCACTTCTGCCTTCAAAGAAACGTATGGCAGCTCTCCAACGGAATTCAGAAAGAGTGTCCGTTTGGATAGAAGCGGGTCCGTATGGAGTGGCGAAGAAATCTGAGCTGTATTAGAATATCCTTTGTCAGATAAAAGCAGAAAGACCGCTTGAAACTGGCCTATTTTTTGAATAATGGGTTAGACGTTGCTAACTTTCTGCAAGACAAAGGAGGATTTCCAAATGGAAAATGAAAAATCGACAGGTAACAAGTATACTGTCAAAGACGCGGCAATCATCGGTATCTTCTGTGCGGTCATGTTCGTTGTATTTATGGTCTATTCGATCCTGACCGGCGCTTCACTGTTCTATTCCATGATTTTTAACGCCGCTGGTGCGGCACTTATCCTCGCACCGTTCTATGTTTATATGTGCATGAAAGTCGGCAAGCATGGCCCCGCTCTTGTCTACAATATCATGTGGGCGATTATCGCCGGATTGATGATGGGGCCATTTATGATTCCGTGGTTTTTGGGCGGCGGTATCATCGCAGAGCTTTCCATGTGCGGAAAGGATGCCTACCATGACATTAAGCGTGTGTCTATTTCGTGGGTAATCACTGCACTGGTTCGCGCTGCACATGGTATGTCAGAAATTTGGTTTTTCAAAGACGCATTTCTTGCCACCGGCGTCAGCGAGCAGCAGGTTCAGGTTCAGACCCAGTATTACACCGATCCGAAGTACGTCCTTTTGAGTCTTGCTGTCACCGCTATCCTGGCCGTCCTTGGCTGCATGATTAGTAACAAACTGATTGTGAAGCACTTTAGAAAGAGTGGTGCGATTAAATAAACTATGAGCATGAAATTTGATTTTCGAACCAAATTGCTTGTCATAGTTCTCACTATGTCGCTTGTGGCGGTGCTCACAAGCGACATTTTGATATACACACTTTTTGGCGTTTTGAGCGTGTATCTGATTATTCAGGGCTTTGGCAGGCAGACAATAAAATATTTGATCGTCTGCGGTATTTTTATCGTGTTGAGGTTGCTTTCAGGAGGACAGGGCATTACCATTCTTATGCCGGAAATGTTCCTGTTCATGGTGCTGCGTATTTTGATGATGGTTATGGCTGCGCAGCCCGTGATTGGTATGCCGCCGGGAGAAGTTGTAGCAGTTTTTAAGAAAATCCACGCGCCTAATGGAATTGCCCTGCCCGTAACCTTCATGCTGCGTTTCTTCCCTACTGTGCGCAGTGAATTTTCTGATGTGTTTTCCTCCCTTCGACTGCGAAAGCTGTTGTCATGGAAACACCCTCTGGACGCAATGGAGTATATTGTTACGCCTGTTATTTTCCGTTCATCCAGAATAGCCGAAGAACTTGCCGCTTCTGCTGAAAGCAGGGGGATTTCCAATCCTGGGAAACATACCTGCCGCAGAAAAATAGAATTTCAAAAAAGAGATTGGATTATGTGCGTGATTGCTGTTTGTGTAACTGCATTCTATTTTGTGCTGGAAAGGATGGTAGCGTAATGGTAAATGATAAAGCAAGGCGTTCCGTTATCCAGTTTGAAGATGTATCTTTTGAATATCCGGGAGCCGAAACAGATAGTATCCATCATATCAGCCTCGATGTAAAAGAGGGCGAGTTTCTTGTTCTGACTGGAGGGAGCGGCTGCGGAAAGACAACTTTAACACGATTGGTAAACGGGTTAGGCGAACAATTTTACGAAGGGACACTGAAAGGGCGCATCACACTGTTGGGACGCAACATATCGGAATATCCTCTGTATGAAATCGGGAAAAAAGTAGGTTCAATCTTTCAAGATCCAAAGAGCCAGTTTTTTGCCAGTATTACAGAGGATGAGATTTCGTTTGGGTGTGAAAATTATGGCGTTCCGTATGAAGAATTGGATAGGCGGGTTTCAAGTGCAATCAAGCGTATTAACGGAGATATGCTGCGAGGGAAAGAAATTTATCCGATGTCCAGCGGGGAAAAACAGAAAATAGCGGTGGCCTCCGTCAATGCTGTTGATCCGGAAATTTATGTGTTTGATGAACCTTCGGCCAATTTGGATATGTATTCCGTTGAGGCACTTAAAAATTTGATGGGTGGACTTAAAGCGGAAGGCCACACAATCATTGTTGCTGAACACCGGCTTTATTATCTTACTGACCTTGCAGACCGTTTTCTCTATATGGAAAACGGGAGCATAAAAGAAGAATGGACGGCGGGAGAACTGCGCTCTATTCCAGAAGAAAAAAGACGAGCCATAGGAATACGAGCGGCAGATTTGCACCATATTGAAGTAGATATTTCCCCTGTAAAAGAAAAAGATATGACGATGGAGGTAAAGGATTTGGCGTTTTCCTATCGCAAACATCCGGTTTTCCATGATGTATCTTTTCAGGCGTATGCTGGTGATCTGATTGCGATTGTAGGTCATAACGGAATAGGCAAAACTACTTTGTCGAATATTCTTTGTGGTATGCAAAAGGAAAAAGAGGGTCAGGTCATATATAACGGGACAAAGGTATCTAAAGGCAAACGGAAGAATTTTGCCTACTTTGTTATGCAAAATACAGATTGCCAGTTGTTTGGGGACAGCGTAGAAGAAGAACTGCTATTAAACGGAAAAGGCAGTACCCAGGAGCAACGCGATGATCTGCTAAAACTATATGGCTTGTTTGAATGGAAAGAACGGCATCCCGCTACTCTTTCCGGCGGGCAGAAACAACGACTCACTCTCGCAGTATCGGATTGGATAGATACCCCCGTTTTGATTTTGGATGAGCCTACCAGCGGTCTTGATTTCAAAAATATGATGAGAATATCGGAGCATTTGAAAGCTCTGGCGCAAAAAGGAAAGACCATTTTAATCATTACCCACGATTATGAATTTGCCGCTATGACTTGCAATCGGGTTCTGCATTTCGTTGATGAAGGTCATGTAGAAACATTTCCGTTACAGGAAAATTTGTCCCGCTTATACTCCTGCCTTATGTGTCAATGAATTATGTGTCCGATTGGATAGATACGCTCTGTATGGAGTGGCAGAAACAACCGAATGATTTTATGATAATAGATGGGTTATAAAATGCTAACCCGTCTATTATTGCGAAAGGAGACTTGCTTATGGAGAAACAAAAAAATGGAGAACTGTCCAGAATGTTCGGATATGCAGGGAAATTCCATGTTTTGACTGTTTTGGGATGTGTTCTCTCCGGAATCAGTACCATTTTATCTATGCTGCCTTTTGTTTGCATTTGGCTCGTCATCCGCGATTTAATCCAGGCTTTTGCTGCTGGGGATATATCTCTTGCAACGGGGAGCGCCCATTATGCGTGGATGGCGGTTGTGTTTGCAGCGGCAAGCATTTTAATTTATTTTATCGCCCTGAACTGTACTCATCTGGCGGCGTTTCGTACAGCCACCAATATGAGAAAATCTGCAATTCATCATATCGTGACGCTGCCGTTGGGGTATTTCAGCCAAAATGCAAGCGGACGGCTCAGAAACATCATTGATGATAATGCAGGGCTTACAGAAGGATTTCTGGCCCATCAGCTTCCCGATCTGACCGGAGCCGCAGTTATGCCGGTTGCCGTTGTTATTTTGATTTTCCTTTTTGACTGGCGGCTGGGAATTTGCTGCCTGATACCTATGGGAATCAGTGTCATCTTTCTCAAACAGATGATGGGCGGAGATAATGCGCAGTTTATGGGCAAGTATATGACTGCACTGGAAACAATGAATAAAGAAGCTGTGGAATATATTCGCGGTATTCCTGTTGTAAAAGTATTTCAGCAAACTATTTATTCCTTCAAAAATTTTCACGCTGCAATAGAAGAATACGAAAAATTTGCTTCCGGGTATGCCTTAAAATGCCGTATTCCTCTTACGGGATTCACAGTAACACTGAACGGCACATTTGTTTTACTTATTCCAGTCGCCATGTTTATTTTGTCCGGGGTCAGCGGCCAGGCGGCTTATGAAAATGTTGTGCTGGATTTTCTGTTTTACAGTTTGTTTACTCCGGTCTGTGCAACTATGATGAACCGTATTATGTTTGCCAGCGAGCAGCTTATGGCGGCTAAAAGTGCAGTCAGCCGGGTGGATGAAATTTTGCAGGAAAAGCCCTTGAAGGAGCCGGAACATCCCCTGATCCCGGCAGATGCTTCGATTGTGTTTTCGGATGTTTCCTTCTCCTATCCAGGGGCCAAAGAGAAGGCCTTAATTCATAAAAGGTACTGATGAAACTTCATGCGTCCGGGGAGGACTATCTGGAAACCATTCTTGTTCTTCAAAAGAAACTCGGTATGGTACGCTCCGTAGATGTGGCCCGGCACATGGAGGTGTCAAAGCCCAGTGTGTGCCATGCAGTAGCAACCCTGCGGGACGGTGGCTTTCTCACGATGGACAGCGACTATTTCCTGCACCTGACCGATGTAGGCCGGGCAGTTGCCGAAAAAATCTACGAGCGCCATTGCTTTTTCACTGAGCAGCTTATCGCAGCGGGCGTTGACCCTGAAACTGCGGAGGCCGACGCCTGCCGGATTGAACACATTATCAGCGATGAGAGCTTTTCACGGCTGAAAGAGGCAGCCGTCATGAAAGAACTTGTCCGCCGACAAATTCAGACTGTATTTGCACTGCTGTCAAAAAAAGCCCAGCCACCGAACAGCCCCCGTCTGGCAGCCGGTGCGAAAATTGTCACAATGTAACTGAATACCGTATTTTTTGCGCTCGAGTAGCTTTCTGCTGTCTGGGCGCTTTTTTATATTTCCGAGTTTACTTCGGGCCATGTTGGCCCGAAGCTGGGGAAAGCTCAAAGAGCGGCACCTTCCGGGGTGCCGTTTTTTGACGTTTCCCCATTCGGACAAGAGGGAGACTGGTCGGCATTAACCTATACTGGAAAAGGGAGGTTTTCAATGGTTCAAGCTGTTACATACCAAAGCGACAAGCAATCTGTTTATTTTCAAGGCAAGCTCATTGTGCTGGAAAACCTGACGCCGGTACTCTCCCCGGAGGAAAAGAAGAAACGAAAAAGAGAAATCGAAAATAACCCGTACGATATATTCAGCAAATACGGGGACAGGTTTCGCTAATCAATCGCAACATTGTTGTCCGGGGCTGCTAATGGTATAATATAGTTGTAAGGTTGGTAGCTCAATTCCATACGGAAGGGAGCCCAATATGGACATTATCAGAGAAGATTGTATTTACGCAAGGCAGTCAGTAGACCGAAAGGACAGTATCAGCATTGAAAGCCAGATTGACTTTTGCAAGTACGAACTGAAAGGCGGGAGCTGTAAGGTATTCAAGGATAAAGAGGATTGCTCAACACAGGAGGATATTTTTAATTACCCTCAAAATGATAAAAGCGAGGCAGCGGAAAATCCGTTGCCTCATTTCAGTATTATGACAATTAATCTAGTTCCGCCCCTAACTCATACCTCCAATACTCCGCCGCCTCATATTCCCTAGGTTCTGAGAGTACCGGTACAGTAAAGAGTTCAACCGGAACACCGAGTGTTGATGCGAAGAGTTTCATAAGATCCTCTTTTGGTGTTCGGACATCGCCTTCATATTGAGCAATCCGGACATCAGCACAGCTGTCGGGAAATCCAACAGCTATGCCAAGTTCTTTCTGGGTGAGATGATTTTTCTGTCTTAAGTGTTTTAATTTTCTTCCAAATGTAATCATAGTATTATTCTCCTGTACTTCCAAAAGCCCCGGTTCCTCGTTCATTACCAAGGTCCAGGACAAAATCTGCGATCACGACCGGTGTAATCACCAGCTGACCGACGCGTGTGTCTTTATGAATGGTCTGAGAAGATGTGCTTACGTTGCTGATAATGGCATGGATCTCACCACGGTAACCGGAGTCGATCGGTGGAAGCTCGCATACCAGTCCTTTTGCTGCCATGCTGCTTCGTGGAAAGACATATCCGGCAAATCCATCGGGGATGATGAGACCAAATCCAAGTGGAATTCTTGCAACCTCACCTGGTTTTAATACGCAATCATAAGGCATGAATACATCAGCACCGGCATCATTTTCATGTGGCCGGAAGGGATGATGATCTGCTTTCAGACCAAAGTCAATCAGTTTAATCTTTATGGCTGCTCACCTCCCTTCTGATGAGCAATGGATAATCTGCTTTTAAGATATCTGACGGTATCCAAAGTTTTGAAATAGGATTCTGGCAGGACATCTGTTTTTCCATACAGCTTCCTCTCTGACAGAATGGACCGGTCAGATCCGGTGCAAAAAGAATCGGGCTTAATTTGTACAATCTCTGCCAGATCTGTAGCATCACAATCCTTGTTTCATCCGTATTTCTTCTGCAGGTTCTCTGACTGATCATATGCTTCCACTGGTAAGGCGTTGCACTGATGATCAGTACGTTTCGAAGTCCCTGCGGTGTGGCATATCCGGCTGAATCATGATCAATGCCTAAGGTACAGAGTTCTGTATAGTGCTCCAGATCTGACTGACAGCTTTTTTTGTAAATATCCTGGATTTCTTTATCTGCTTTCATGATTCCATATGGAATAGCAAATGCAGCATGACCGGAATAATTGCTGTACTGCAGAGATGCACTCATGTACTTTACTTCGTTCTGATGTCTTGTGATCTGTGTCAGGAAGCGTCTGCTTGCACCAACAACAGCTACGGTAATGACCATGAATTTCTGCACGGTTGGATGCGGAAGCCCTGCAATGTTTTCTACAGTCTTCTGACTGTAGGATTGACGGTAAAGATCCATCAGATCTGCCATGTTCTGGATCGTATGACCGTGTTGTGTGAGTCTGGCAGCAAAGACCATATTCTGTTCTGCTTCCCGGATTCCATAGCAGTTTAAGATAGCTGTTTCAATGTGATCCATAGGCCTGTTCCTCCTTTACCAGAGCTTTTAAAAGGATCAGATAATTGATGCAGTCTGTGATTTTTTCATCCCACTGTTCCATGTCAAAATGTAACAGAGTGGAATAACACATATCGTAAAGGGATACGACATGTTTCGACATCATACCGGCCAGTGCTGCTTTTGGATCGCAGTTTTGTAAGGCGGCAGCAATCTTGAATGCACTGAGGCGGTCAATATTGTCACCGGTATATTCTTTCTTTTTATGTGCCAGAATATCGGCACACTTTCTCATCTGAAGTTCAAATACAATATTAAATTCTTCTTGTGTCATGTGATAGTTCCTCCTTTGTTTTGTGATGGTTATCTTTCGAGATCCTTGGTTTTTGATCTTACTGGTTCCGGAATCTGCATCTGAAGAATGAAATCAACATTCTGATCGGCAGTATCCAGATCTTTTAATTTTTCTTTCAAGCTGCTTATTGCTTCTTCTTCAGAAGCTATCTGCTGTTGCAGTTTTTCTTTTTGTAAAGTCAAGGTTTTTAGGCTTGTCATCTTTCCATCCTGATAAAAGGATCTCAGCCAATCTCTGGCTTCTTCATATTTCTGAATTTCCTTCGCATGTTCTTTCCGGTACTTTCCTTTGTACTTTGCTTTTGAAAACTGGGAATAAACTTCCTTATTTGCATAGTACTGTCCGGTATAACGGATCTGATTGTTGAGGATCCTTAGATCGGAACGATGCTGAGCAACCTGTGTCTGCATTTCTTTTAGTTCCTGCTTTGAGGCAAGCAGTGTGTTTTTCAGATCTGACTGCGTATCAAATCCATGTTCCTGCACATAGATAATGGTATTTGCCATTTGCTGCAGGTTAGAAAGTTTTACCCGATGAGCATAAGCCGGGCTCTGCATTGCTTTCACATTTGTCTGGAGATTTACAACCAGGCGCAGGTGAGATCTGATGTAGAGAATGGCCAATGGATCCTTGCGTAAGAAGGTCTGTTCCAGGTATTCTTTTCCATATCGTGTTCCCAGTGCACGTTCAGTAATCCGCTTCTGTCGATCAGGATGAAGATAGCTGTATCTGCCACGATGCTCAATCACAGAGATTTGAAATTGTTCCAGAAGTTTGGATTGGAATTCATCAAAACTATTGGATGTGGCAGCACATTCATCAATTGCATTTCGCAAATATTCTTTCTGTGTAAGGAACACGGTGGATGTTGGCTTGAGAACATCTTCGATGATTTTCTGATTGATCTCATCCAGTTTTTGTTGGCCATGTTTCTGTACCATATACTCTTTCTGAGTGATTTTTTTCTCAGCCGGTGCAAGAAGATCTATTTGGTGAAGTCCTTCCTGTTGGCACCGATCCATGACGGTTTTCTTAAAAGTGTTCATGAATTTATCAGTGGATCGATGCTTGTAACCGGCGGCTTCCTCATGTGGTTTATCCATATAAGGCCGCCTTTCCACTGCAGTCTTTCGCACACTGTTGATGACGATATGAGTATGGATATTTCCGGATTCATTGTGACCATCAGTATGAGTAACCACCAGTGCCTGATATCCGGGAAACATCTGCTTTGCAAGGTCCAAACTGATTGCCTGTGCTCTCTCTCCGGTAAGACCGTTTTCTGTAACATCGGCTGGATCGTAGCTGATAATGTAGTGGTGACTTTTGATATCTTCACGTTTCTTATTTTTGTGAAAATGAGCATTTGTCAGTTCACATTCCTTGTCAAAAGACATCGGATCACAGTTCAGTCCATCCATATAAAACTCTTTTCGTAGGATGCTTCGTCCGGATTCATCTACAATCTTTTTCCCGGTTTTTTCATCATGTTCAAACAGAAGGTAATTGATAGCAGCCGAGTAATTTGCATTTCTGCTTTTAATGTGTTTTACGATTGCCATTCATACCACCTGCCAGTTTCAGTACCTCTTTTCTTAATAGGAATAAGTCCGTGATGCACTGATGGATTTCGTTTTCTATAGCACGAGACTGACTGCCACCACTGTTAAAATGCTTGGCGATCTGATTGAGATTCGATCCGATTTTTCCATATTCACTGACCAGTTTTCTGAGATCATTCATGTCTGCAACAACTTCAATCTGATGATGGATTTGCTTTTCCAATAGAAGTTTCCTCAGATATTCTGATCGGCTAACAGATAAACAAGCAGCGCCTTGGTCTAATAAATCCAGTTCGACATCTGTAAGACGTAATCCTATAAAATGTCTGTGATTCAGTTCTTTATCTTTGTTTTTTGTTCTCATACTCCTCCTTTCGCTGAGACTATTCCTCCCGCCGGGAATCCACGTATTTCAATATCGGCTGTCCCTTCCGATATTAGAAATAGTGCTGTGAACACCTTTAGGTGGAACCAACAGACAAGTGAAACGTCTGTTATTGAGAGGGTATGGGGAGATCCCCATCAAGATAAATCCCATAGGAGAACAGGATGCCAAATGGCAATACTGTTAAACATGGGTGGATCTTGCTCTTATTTGTATCCCTCTATATAACGAAACGCTGAGAGGCTGTTTTACAGTGGGGGAACAGAAAAAATATCAAAAAAGAGTGTATAGAGAATCGAAATTATGGAGGAATTATAGAGAAAAGAACGCAGCATCTTGTTATATAAATTTTCAAGTGATATACTGAACACATGAAAAAGAACCGTGCGATATTACAGTCTTGCATTGCGCACGGTTTTTTAGAAATATGCGGTTAGATACAGCTAACATATATGCGATATACAGAACATTCTAAAAAAGGACTGATTTCTATGAGAATATTGATTTATGGTGCAGGCGTGATTGGCTCCTTGTATGCGGCTTTATTAGCAGATGCAGGTTACGATACAAGTATTTATGCCAGAGGTAAAAGACTTGAGATCCTAAAAAATAATGGATTACTTTATAAGAAAAATCAGGACTTAATAAAGGCAAAAATTAAGATTATCGAAGAAGTGCCAAATGATGATATTTATGATTTTATTTTACTGACTGTTCGGGAAAATCAGCTGTATGAAGCACTTACAGAATTGAAAAATAATAAAAGCAATACGATTGTTACAATGGTAAATTCACTGGACAGTTATAAAAAATGGGAAGACATTGTTGGAACAGGAAGAATATTACCGGCTTTTCCGGGAGCCGGCGGAAGTATAAATGATGATGGCATCCTTGATGCGTCCCTTACTCCGAGGATTATCCAACCAACAACATTTGCAGAAATATCAGGAAATAAATCTGAAAGAACAAAGCATTTTTCAAAGATATTAAAGCATGCTCGTATCCCACATCAGGAAGTAAAGAATATGCCTGCAACTGATCAGAATGGTGCTTCACAGCTCACAATGGAAAAGACACAGGAAGTTGTTTATCTGAAAGAAATCTCTGTTCCAACAGGGTATCAGATCGATACAAAGTCTTATAATGTGACTCTTGCTATCGGAAAGACAACGACTAAAAATGTAACGGACAAACGAGTAAATGCAAAGCTCAACATTGCAAAACAGGATGCTGAGACAGGCAATGAAGCCCAGGGTGATGCAACACTGGAAGGTGCGGTATATGGTCTTTATGCAAGGGAAGACATTGTTCATCCGGATGGAAGAACCGGAACAATCTATAAGAAAGACACCCTGATCACATCCCTGACAACGGATAAGAATGGCGAAGCTTCTGTATCGGATCTCTATCTTGGAAAGTATTATCTGAAAGAGCTTAGTGCTCCGGTGGGATACGTACTGGATCCGACAGAACATGATGTGGACTGTACTTACGAAGGTGCTACTGTTCCGACAGTAGAAAGAACTTCTGTATGTAAAGAAACTGTCGTCAAACAGCCATTCCAGATCATTAAGGCAGCAAACAATGGAAAAACCGATGCAGATCTTCTTAAGGGAGTTGGTTTTTCAGCATGGCTTGTCAGTGATCTGAAAGTAAAGGCAGATGGAAGTTATGATTTTGATTCAGCCAGACCGGTTGTACTGACTGCAGATGGACAGACAGAAATGTTTACCGATGAAAAAGGATATGCAAGATCGATTCCGCTTCCATATGGAACTTATGTGGTGAGAGAAACCACAAGCAAACACAACTATGCACCGGTCGATGATTTTGTAGTGAAGATCACAGAGAATCATCCGGATACACCACAGACATGGAGAGTACTTCTGGATAAGGAATTCAAAGCAAAATTAAAGATCATCAAAAAGGATGCTGAAACACAGAAATCTGTACTTCTGTCCAATACTGAGTTCAAGGTATATGACCTGGATAATCAGAAATATGTGGAACAGACAACATCCTATCCAAAGCCAACGGTGCACAAATCTTATTTCACAAATGAGGAAGGATACCTGGTACTGCCAAAGAATCTGAAACCTGGTAACTACCGGATTGAGGAAGTGACGGCACCCGATGGGTACACAATATCCAAAAACTATGTGACAGTTGCAGTTGATACAGATACTGCTTATCTGACCGATCCTGTCACAGGAGATGCAGTCATTGATGTGGAATATACCAATGCCCCGGTCAAAGGTCAGTTAAAGATCTATAAACAGGGTGAAGTGTTAAAGGGATTTGATAAGGACTTCCAGTATGAAATGGCTGGACTTGCAGGTGCTGAATTTGAAGTCTATGCGGCAGAGGATATTTATACTGCCGATCATCAGGTAGATGCAGATGGACAGAGAACTCTGTATTTTGCAAAGGATGCACTGGTAGCAACCGTCACAACGGATGCAGATGGTTATGCAAAAACTAGCGTTTAAGCAGGGTGTAACGGAAGAACTGAAAGCAACGGATATGATGAGATGGATAGGATTGATGAATAACATTCGAGCCTGTGCCGATGAGATTGTATTGAATGATATTGTGTATTCCTAACGGATACCAACCGAAGAAGAACTGCTGTCAAACCGATGGCAGTTTTTCTTTTTCGGCAAGTATTCAAGAAGTCATTAAGTCGTGAGTATAATCGAAGTGGTAGAAAAGTTATCTCTTATATCGGTTGTAACTTTTTTATGAACTCTATTGACAAGAAAACTTGGCATGTGTATAATATAAAATGTGCAAAGAAAACTTGGTATGGAGGTGTTTTTATGAAAAAGGACGAAATCTTAAATGCAAGCAGAAAAGAACATCGCAATAAGGACTTGGCTGAAATGGAAGTGGTATATCAAGCCGGAAGTCACGCAAGCAGAGTTGGTGCTTTAGTGTGTTGTTTGCTTTCGCTGTTATCTTCTGTGCTTGCTCATACTATGATTTACAGTCCGTGGGTTATATACTTCAGCATTATTGCAACACAATGGTTAGTTCGTTTTATCAAAATGAAGCGAAAGAGCGATTTGGTCTTGACTGTTCTGTTTTTTGTGTTTTCCATTTTGGCATTTGTTGGATTTGTTAGCCATCTTTTAGAGGTGAGAATATGAAAGAACAATTACAACTGAAAAATCACTTAAAGGAAGTTCGCACAGAAGCAAATCTTTCTCAAGCTCAGCTTGCAGAAATGGTAGGGGTATCAAGAAATACCATTAGTTCTATTGAAACAGGACAGTTTAATCCAACTGCAAAATTGGCTCTAATTCTTTGTATTGCATTGGACAAAAAATTTGAGGAACTATTTTATTTTTAGGAGGTCATTATGGAAAATATTATAATGTTGATTTTGGGAGTGTTCATATCTGTTGTGGGAATTGTAAATATCAAAGGCAATATCAGCACAATTCACTCTTATAACAGGCGAAAAGTAAAGGAAGAAGATATACCAAAGTATGGAAAAACAGTCGGCACAGGAACGCTGATTATAGGAATATCTCTTGTATTAGGTTTTATTGTTTCGTTTTGGAGTGAAATAATTATAGATTATATCATTCTTCCAGCAGTTATTGTTGGATTAGGCTTTATATTGTATGGACAGTTCAAATACAATAAAGGAATTTTTTAAGAATCAGGGAGGTATAAAGATGGAATTGAACACAATATCAGGACTGGCGATAGCGGGAGTTATCTGCTCCGTTGTCCTCTCGATGGGGGTACCGATTGCTTTGTTCATTGCAGGAAGGGTGAAGCTTAAGGCAAGGATTTCTTCGTTCTTTATCGGAGCAGGAACCTATCTGCTGTTTGCCATGCTGTTGGAGCAGCTGCTACATGTTCTTGTCATTCAGTTCTGCGGACTGAACGCACAGAGCAGGCCATGGCTTTACTATGTGTACGCGGCTTTGGCTGCAGCGGTTTTTGAAGAGACTGGAAGACTGATTGCCATGAAGTTCTGGATGAAGAAATGGCTGGATTTTCCAAATGCACTGATGTATGGAATCGGGCATGGCGGTGTGGAGGCCATTCTGCTCGGAGGACTCTCCGGAATCAGCAATCTTGTGTCCATGCTGATGATCAACAGCGGAGCCATGCAGAATACGCTGGCGGCACTTCCTGCTGAGTCTGCAAACCAGACCGTGTCACAGCTGTCGGCCCTATGGACAACACCGGCGCCACTCTTTTTTGTAAGCGGAATCGAAAGAATCAGTGCCATCATTCTGCATATCGGGTTGTCACTGCTGATCTACCGGGCGGTAAAGGCAGGCAAATGTAGGACAGCGGCTTTTACAGCGGTTCTTGCATATGGGATTCATTTTATCGTGGACTTCTTTGCCGTGGCAGGTCCGGCGCTTCTTCCCATCTATGTGATTGAAATTGGTGTCTTTGTGATGGCAGCCGGAACTCTTGTTATGGCGCTGAAGATGGGAAGGATGGAAGAACTGTGAATTCCAGTTTTCTGCTATCATAAAACAGAATATATCTGACAGAACGCACCGTAGAAATACGGTGTTTTTTGTTACCCAATAGGAATACTTTCAGAAAGTGCCAAAGTTGGAAAAAAGAATTAAATATGATTTCATGGAATGGAGCTGCAGAAAAATATGATATTCGTGACTGGGCACCAGAACATGAAAAAATGGGAAAAGGAATTACTTTATCTCAAGAAGAGGCAGAAGCTCTGTATGAGTTACTGGGTAAAACTCTATAAAAATAGTTGTAATTAAATAAGCCTTGAGAAAATCAAGGTGTGTGCGAGGGGATGGCTTAACTACAACGGAATTGCAAGTATGAAGAACAACATAGATGACATCAATGGATGGCTCTATCACAGAATACGTATGTGTATATGGAAACAGTGGAAGAAACCGAGGACGAAATATAAGAATCTAGTCAAACTGGGAATTCCAGAACACTATGCGGCAACAATAGCAAACAGTCGCAGAAAGTATTGGTATATCAGTAATAACAAAGCTGTGATTTGGGCGCTGAATAAAGAAAGACTGATAAACAGTGGCTTTTACGATTTAGCCACAGCCTATCAGTCTGTGCACGTCAACTATTGAAATCGCCGTGTACCGAACGGTACGCACGGTGGTGTGAGAGGACGGCGGTTAGTCACCGCCTCCTACTCGATTTTTTGGTTGGCTACAAGTATTGACTGAGTGATCATAGGGAGATAGATGGTTAATTTTTTTACAGAATAGGTTGGGATTTTGACTTTGCAGTCAGGGTGTATTGCATGGGGAGAAAATGCATGTTTATAATAAAAATAAAATGCATTTTCAGGAGGCAAAAATGGAGAATTTAAAGTTTTATGTAGATCAGAATGCGCCAAAAACCAGATTTGATCATTATTGGGAAAAATGTGTAGGATCATGCCATGCGTATACTGCATTGCGTGAAGATTACAGAATGATGCTGAGAAAAGCAAAGAAGGATCTGGGATTTCAGTATGTACGTTTTCATGGAATCTTCAATGATCAGATGAGTGTGGTCAGGGAGGTAGAACCAGGAAAGTACGAATATAATTTTGTCAATATTGATAACATCCTTGATTTTTTATTAAGCATTGATATGAAACCGTTTTTGGAACTGAGTTTTATGCCGACGCCATTTGCATCAGGAGATCAGACTTGTTTCTATTACAAAGGAAATGTCACCATGCCGAAGAGTTTCGAATTATGGGATGGATTAATTGTTGAGCTGCTTAAGCACCTGGAAAGCAGATATGGAATAGAAGAAATGGAAAAATGGTTTTTTGAGGTGTGGAATGAGCCGGATCTGGATTTCTTTTTCGCAGGAAGCCAGGAAGATTATTTTCTATTATATGAGCATACAGCCAGGGCAGTAAAAAGTGCAGGGAAAAATCTGAAAGTAGGCGGACCGGCCACTGCCAACAATGAATGGATTCCGGATCTGATCAGCTACTGTGAGAAAAATTCAGTACCACTTGATTTCATTTCTACACATCATTATCCTTCAGATGATCCGAACTGGAATGCGGACATGCATCTGGACAATTTCTTCGGAGAAGAAGTCAGCTTAAACAGCGAAGAAATAGACCGCAGGGGTCTGTTGACCAAGATGGTACGTATTGCAAAGCATGAAGCTGGAAATCTTCCATTATATTATACAGAATGGAACACTTCAGCCAATGAAGGTGATGAATTCCATGATACACCTTACAGCTCTGCACTGGTGACCAAAACTCTCATTGACAATTATGGATATGTAGAAGCATATTCTTTCTGGACATTTTCTGATATTTTTGAAGAGCATGGACAGGTTTCGGGAGAATTCAGAGGAGGATTCGGACTGCAGACCATTCATGGTATTCCGAAGCCTGTATATCGCGCTTTTGAATTGATGCATGAATTGGGAGAAGAGAGGCTTCCGAAAGTGGAAGAACAGGGACATGTGGGTATCTGCCCGGTTATGGATGAAGAAGGCAGACTTGCAATTCTGGCTTATAATCAGGAGATGATCGGCAAACCGATATCACAGGAAAAAGTAGAGATTCATATTAAAAATGCATCAGGAACAAAAGCAGTGATCCAGAGAATCGATGACACTCACGCAAATGCGAAAAAACAATGGGAGGAAATGGGATGCCCAACTTATCCGCTTCCGGTTGAGGTGCAAAAATTAAAAGAAGCTTCCGAGTTGAAAACAGAGGAATTACCTGTTAAGGTAGAGGGAGAAGAAGTGGTGCTGGAGTTTGAGCTTCCGGTATATGGAGTTGCATTGATAAAATTGATGTAAAAAGAAAAAGAGGTGGATGCATGAAGGGTTTGAAAAAGATGAAAATAAAGACAAAAATATGGGGATTGTTTCTTGCCTGTATTTTATTGTCATCTGTCATTTCCATAGGAACAGTGGTATACAGCAATCAGAAATCTAATCTGAAACATATCGGTGAAATGACAACGCAGACTCTTCATGCCATCGACAGCAATCTGGAACTGATGATCGATCATGTGAATCAGGATACCTATGCGGTGTTCTGGAGTAAAATGTTTCAGGACACACTGGAAGAAGTATCCAAAGGAAATCTGACAGTCAAGACCAGAACAGAACTGCAGGACTGCCTTACGAATATCATGCTGGCAGGAGATTATATTTCCTCTATTGTATTTTATGATAATATAGGAAATTCTTTTATGTGCAACAGAGAAGAGGTTGTTTTGAAGAAAGACATTTCTGTAGAAGATGCCTACTGGTATGAAAAGGCTATAAAAGAAGATGGAGACTGGATTTTCGAAACAAATGGCGGAGGGGTCGTCAGCTATAAAAGCAAAAACAGAAACATTCTGTCTATGATCCGTGTAATTAAGAAAAAAACGGATTATTCCAAACTGGGAATTCTCATGGTAAATATCGATGAGAAAACCATCCGTGAGATTTTTGACTCTGTTGGCGGAAATCTGCATTCCAACTTTTATGTACTGATGAATGACACCCTGATCTTCGGACCGGAGAAAAAAGAAAACTATGATGTAAGCAAAAATATTATCGGATCTTTGAAAGAAAATGAGACGAAGATTGTACGCAACGGTAAAAATCCCATGGTATATAAAAAAATTACGTCTATGATAGACGGCTGGACTATAGCCATAGAGACTCCGCTGAGCAGCTTTTCCAGAAGCATCAGTTATTCCGATACAATCATCGTACTGCTTGTTAATATAGGAATGCTGATCTTGTGCTGGCTTTTCATTTCCCGTACAGTGAGCAGACCAATCCAGAAAATGGAAGAACAGATGATGTATTCGAAAGCTATTCCTGAGAATATGGAAGTGGATGAAGAGTGTGAGGATGAGATTACCAATCTGAAACGGACATATAATAATCTGCTGAATTCAATCAGGGAATTGCTGGAAAGAACCAAGGAAGAAGAGAAGATTATCCGGAAAAATGAACTGGATCTTATTCTGGAACAGATCAATCCGCATTTTCTTTATAATACTCTGGATGTGATCAGCGGACTTACTTTGATCGGGGACCAGGATAAAAGCTTCCAGATGACACAGGCATTGGGGAGATTTTACAGAAACAGTCTGAACAGAGGCAGCCAGATGATTCCTGTAAGAGAGGAACTGGATATCGTAAAAAGTTATATGACGATCATTAACATCAGATATGAAAATGAAATCAGTATTCGATACCAGGTAGATGAAAAGCTGATGGATACATTGATGTTGAAGCTGATCCTGCAGCCATTGGTAGAGAATGCAGTTCATCATGGCCTGCGTCAGAAAGAGGGAAAGGGAGAACTTCAGATTACTATGAGGATGGTGGACAACAGAATGATGGAAGTTTCGATAAAAGATAATGGCGTTGGAATTTCTGAAGAAAAAGTCAGACTGATATTGGAAGGTGAATATAAAAATTCAAAGTCAGGATTTGGAATTTACAGTGTGAAACAGAGAGTCGAATTATTTTATGGGGTTGAGGATGCAGTATCTATATCCAGTCAGCTGGGAAGAGGAACAGAAGTTTCAGTACGGTTTCCATATAAAGAAGAATATTATAATGTAAATGGGTAATACAAAGAAGAGGCATGATCATGGAGAAGGACATTATTAACATACTGATAGTAGATGACGAAAAATATGAAGGCATATTAATAGAAAAATGTGTTAACTGGGAATCTGAAGGGTTTCACATTATCGGCAATGTACAATGTGCAGAAGATGCTCTGAAACTTATGGAAAAACAGGTCCCTGATATTGTATATACAGATATTAATATGCCAAGAATAGATGGATTGGAATTAAGCAGACGGATCCGTGATACATATCCAGCAGTTCGCATTGTGATTGTCACCGGGTATCGGGAGTTTGAATATGCCAGAGAGGCTATCCATATAGGGGTGGAAGAATTTCTGCTAAAACCGATCCAGTCAGATGAACTTCTGGCGGCGGCAATGAAACTGCGGGAACAGATTCTGAAGAAACGGGAACAGCAGTCTAAAGATGTGGAAATTTATCCGGTCCTCTGTCAGGAACTGCTTCGAAGGATAGTTACCGGATACATTAAATCTGAAGAAGCTGTGGAAAAGCTTTCTGAATATCAGATTCAGCTGTGGAAAAATAATGGAGTCCGGGGAGTTTTGCTTATTATGAATCTGGAAGATCACGACATGCTGCTGAAACTCCTAGAAATTATGAATAAAACCATAGGTGAAAAAAAGTACGGATATTTTTTCCTGGAGAAAAACAAGATATTCTTTGTCATAGAAGAAACTCCGGAGATTAAAGATCTGCTTGGAACTGCATTTGAACAGATAATCGAACTGGGTAAAGACGGCATGGTAGCTGCATCAGTCAGCAGTTATTATGGAAAAATAGATGACAGCCCGAAAATTCTCTCAGAATGTGAAGAAGCCCTGGTAGATACTATGCGGGATGAGAGAAAAACTTTGATCTTCTATGAGGATTATATCGAATATATGCAGCAGATCAGTCATTCATATCCTGTAAATTTTGACAGATACAGGATTGCAGTAAAAAGTGGTGACCAGGAGGAGGCAGTTGCATTTATTGATCATTATCTGGAACAGTATATTTTCGACGGTCCGTTAATGATCTCACAGCTTCGCAACCTGGGAGTACTGATCTTCCACAATACCATTTCTGTATTGAAGGAAAGTAATAAACATTTTGATAATGAGGAACAGGTAAAAATTCTGGAGAATATTTCAGGTATTAATACGCTGCAGGAATTTTGCAGGACATTATATACTCTGATTGAAGAAACAATACAGACTGTTTCGCAGAACGTGGGAGGAAATACAGTTGCACAGAAGGCTCAGGAATATATTGAGCAGAATCTTGACAGAGAGAAACTGTCACTGAATCTGATCGCTTCGAATCTTTTTGTAAATTCCAGTTATCTCAGTCGTATTTTCAAACAGACAACAGGTGAGAGCATTACAAAATATATTATGAGAAAACGAGTGGAAAAAAGTATGGAACTTTTTGACAATACGGATCTGAAGGTGTATGAGGTAGCAGCGGCAGTTGGGATGCCGGATGCTCATTATTTCGGAACTTCCTTTAAAAAATATACGGGAAAAACAGTAAATGAATATAAAAGTAAAAATCGCACCCTTTCAGGTAAATAATCTGAATTGAGAAAACTCCTCCTGGATTTTATAATATCAGCATAACAATAAGTTACACAGACAGGGATCATAAAGGAGGAAAAAAGGGAATGAACAAATGGAAAAAGTTTACAGCAGCCTGCATGGGTGCGGCAATGGTTGGAACAACTGCATTTGGATCTTCGACAGTTTTTGCAGATGATACAGTGACACTGGATGTATGGCATCAGTTTACTGATCCGGAAAGCGCACAGACATCGGCATTTGAAGCAGCAGTAAAAGAATATGAAAAAGAACATGACAATATTAAAATCAAACTTCATGGTCTGGATACAGAGTCCTATAAAACAAAAATCTCTACAGAGTTCGCAAGCAGTGCTTCCGGTGTAGATGTATTTTATTACTGGGCACCGGGAAAACTGAAATTGTTTACAGATGCCGATAAGGTATTACCGTTAAATGATTATGTAACAGATGACATTAAGAGCAAAATTAAAGAAGGTTCTACAAGCAACTTTGAACTGGATGGAAATTTATATGGTCTTCCTATCGACAGTTATATGATGTGTCTTTTCTGCAATAAAGATTTATTTGATGAAGCGGGAGTAGAAATTCCAAAGACATATGATGAACTGCTCACAGCGGGTGAAGCTCTTGAAAAACTGGACGGAGTAACACCACTGGCAGTTGGTGCAAAAGATGCATGGCTTGCAGGTGCACTGTATGAGTCACTTGCACTGAGAGAAGTAGGCGCTTCTGAAGTACAGTCCACACTTCTTGGAGAAAAAGAGTTTACAAATGATGGATTTAAGAAAGCAGCAGAAGATGTTGTAGAATTATATGATAAAGGAATCTTAGGAAAGAGTCCGCTGGAAGATGGTGAAGCAGAAGCAACAGCAGATTTCCTTAATGGAAAAGTTGCAATGCAGCTTGACGGAAGCTGGTTTGCTGGAACAATCGATAATGCAGAAGACAGTTCTGTAAAAAATGTAGAAGTAATTACATTCCCTGTAGTTTCAGATAAGCAGGATGCTACTGATTATGCAGGTGGAGCAGGTGCATCTTTCTTTGTAAACAAAAATACAGATACTCCGAAAGAATCTGCTGATTTTGCAATGTATATCTCTGAAAAAATGGGTGAACAGGCTCTGGAACTTGGTACAGGATTCCCATGCTGGAATACAGAAATCGACACAGATAAGGTTTCTCCTACATTTGTAAAATTAATGGATCTGTATGATGGAGTAAAAACAGGTGTACAGAACTGGGATGGCATTTTAGGTGCAAATGCGGCAGCTGTTCATCTGGAACAGGCTCAGTCTTTACTCTCAGGAAGTGCTGATGTAGACAGTTTCATGTCTGCACATCAGGAAGCAATCAGCGCGCAGGAATAAAACTATGAAAAAACTTTTAAGTAATAAATGGTATGTTACTGTTTTCGTTGCACCAGGTCTCATTTTATTTCTGGTAATGGCAGTTATCCCGTTATTCACTACCGGATATTATGGACTGTTCAATTATGATGGAATTGGACAAAAAGTTTTTATAGGGTTAAAGAATTACAAAGAACTGTTTACAACGGACCCATATTTCAAGCGAGCCGTTTTGAACTCCTTTATTCTGGCAGCAGGCTCTTTGTTTATTCAGATTCCGATTGCATTATTTCTGGCTATTGTTCTGGCAAATAGAGTTAAGGGCGAAGGTTTTTACAGAACAGTATTCTTTCTCCCTGTTGTAATCTCCAGTATGGTAATCGGACAGCTCTGGTGTAAGATCTTCAACAGCGAAGGTCTCTTAAATGCAATCCTGGGTGCACTGGGAATGGCAAATGATACAGCATGGCTGGTAAATCCAAAGACAGCTTATATGACAACCGTTATCCCTGCAATCTGGCAGAGTATTGGATATCATATGGTAATTCTTTATGCGGGAGTTAAAAATATTTCACCGGAATATTATGAAGCGGCAAAGCTGGATGGCGCTACAGGATTTAAGGCAGCAACAAAGATTACAATTCCACTGTTAATGCCGACGATAAAAGTCTGTGCTACCTTTGCACTTGTCGGCTCTCTGCGAGTATTTGACCTGGTATATGTTATGACCGGTGGCGGTCCTAACCATGTCAGTGAGGTTCCGGCAACATTGATGTATGATAATCTGTTTGTAAAATGTCGTTATGGTTATGGAAGTGCTCAGGCGTTCTTTATCGTATTTGAGTGTCTGCTGTTCAGTTTCCTGCTCAACCTCATTTTTAAGAAGTCAGAAGAAAATGCATCAATGATTTGAGAGGAGCAGCAGATGAAGATCAGTGCAATGAAAATAAAAAAGACATTAATATATCTGTTTCTGGCAGTATTTACCTTTATCCAGATATTTCCTTTTTACTGGCTGGTTACATTTTCCTTCAAAAGTAATACGGAAATATTTGATTCCAATAATTTGGTAGGTTTGCCGAAAGTATGGCATCTGGAAAACTTTTCTAAGGCTCTTATGGGAGGCGAAATTTTACGATACCTGTTAAACTCTGTTTTTTATGCAGCAGTGACAGTTGTTGTTTCAACACTTCTGGCATCAATGGTTGCTTATGCGATCAACAGAATGTACTGGAAAGCCAAAGGTATCGTAGCGGCAATTTTCAGCCTGGGAATCATGATTCCTGTACAGGCAACTTTGCTTCCGCTGTTCCAGGGACTGGATCGTCTGGGAATCAGAGGAGGATATCTGGGACTGATGCTTCCATATATTACATTTGCAATGCCAATGACGGTTATGATATTAGGTGGCTTTTTCAAAGCTCTGCCAAGAGAGATTGAAGAAGCAGCATGTATAGATGGATGTAATATTTTCAATATGTTTTTCAAAATTATCCTTCCTATGATAAGACCCGGAATTGCTACGTCCTGTATTTTTGCTTTTCTGAATACATGGAATGAACTTTTATTTGCAAATACATTTGTAGACGATGCCAAATATAAGACACTTCCTGTAGGAATTATGTCTTTCGTAGGAGAACATTCAACAAACTGGGGAATTATCGGAGCCGGTATGGTAATTGCCACATTGCCAACAGTATTGATATATTTATTACTGAGCAAACAGGTTCAGGAAAGCTTCACAGTTGGAGCTGTAAAAGGTTAAGACAAGGGGAACTGCATACGCAGTTCCCCTCAGACTGTAGACAAACTTGGTGTTGGGGATTATGCCCAGCACCATTTTTCTTTTAAAACTTCTTTTCTTTTTATTTTCTTCAAAATCAACAAAAATCTGACTGTGTTCCAACCTCGTTTTTCCAGGATCTTTGCCAGTTTTTTCAAATTCATGCATGCAAAGGTAAGCCCGGCATTCATTTCCATCCGTGCTTTTCCTACATACTGTGTATATCGAAATCCATGCTGTTCTTTCGCTGTACCGAAGATCCGCTCTATGGTTTCTTTTCTTAACTGGTAGATCTGTCTGTTTCCGATCGTGTGCCGAATGTCTTCTACCACTTCCATATATTCTTCCCATACATGACGTGTGATCAGTTTTACATGATCCTTACTTTCTGTGCATTTTGAAAGACATTGGCATTCAGCACAATGTTCACCGCAGCTTTTATACTCTTTATATCCACTTCTGTTTGTTGTACTGTATGTCAATATATGTGCTCCCGGACATATATAACAATCATAGTATTTATCATATGCGAATTCGTGTTTTCCGAAAAAGCCTTTTTTGGTCTTGGGACGGTTATACGGAAAAAGTGGTTGAATTCCATCTTCCAACAGCCGATGGGCGATTGCCGGAGTTTTATATCCTGCATCTGCAACTACCATCTGCGGATTCAGTTTAGATATCTTATCGTATAATGCTTTAAAAGTACGACTGTCATGCTCATTACCAGGATGTACTGTATATCCAAGGATCCAGCCATGTTTATCACAAGCAGTTTCTACTGCATATGCAAAAACGTGTTTATGTTCACCCTTTCGAAACCATCCACTTTCCGGATCGCTGATGCTGCATTTTTGTGTTTTCACATCTTCAGGAAGTTCTTCAGATATAGAATCCTTATCATTTCCGGTTCCACCGGATGCAGGTGGCTGGTTATCATCTTTTTTCTTTAATGGCTTTTTTCCATGTGCCAGACGATCTTTTTCAATCTCTTTATTTAATTCCTCTTCATACCAGAGAGCCTGTTCGTGTGCAACCCGCTTACGCATTTTTTTACTGTTTGCACAGGCTTTTACATGTGTTGCATCCACGAAGATCTGTTCTGTATTTACAAGCTTATATTTCATACAATCTTCCAGAATCTTTGAAAAGATCTGCTCAAAAAGGTCTGTATCTTTGAAACGGCGGGTATAATTCTTTCCAAATGTAAGGATAGAAAAAGCTAAGAAAACAAAGTCAAAGAAGTTTAAAAAGAGGACTTCTTAGCAGAAAATGAAAGGAGGATATTATGGAGAAAAAAATGACATTTAATTATTTTTACGGTACCGAAGCTGATCAGTTCAGTTTCTACCGCATACCAAAAGCATTATTTACAGACAGTTACTTTAAAGATTTATCAAGCGATGCTAAAATTTTATATGGACTGATGTTGGATCGAATGTCTCTTTCCATCAAGAATCAGTGGTTTGACGACAAAGACAGAGCATATATCTATTTTTCCATCGAAGATATCATGGAATTACTGAACTGTGGAAGAAATAAAGCCATCAAATCCATGAGAGAACTGGATGACGAAACAGGGATTGGCCTGATTGAGAAACGCAGACAGGGATTTGGAAAGGTGAACGTCATCTACGTGAAAACCTTTATGCTTGAGAAAACAGATGAGAAAAAATTTGGAGAGGAATTAGAGAAGTTTAAAAAACAAACTTCTGTGGAAAATGAGGAATCTACAGAAGTTTACATTTCAAACTTCATGAAGTCCCAAAATCAAACTTCTAGAAGTCCCGAAAACAAACTTCAAGAAGTTTACATTTCAAACCCTAATAATACTAATCTTAGTGATACTGAAATGAATGATAATAAATCTAATCATATCATATCTGTGGATGAGAAAAGATTTGATAGCGATAACCGCTCTGAGGATTATCAGGCTTATGAAAACCTTGTCAAAGAGACCATTGATTATGAATCACTGGAAGTAACCCATCATGACGATATGCGACAGGTAGATGAAATCGTGAACCTGATCGTAGAAACTGTGATGTGTAAAAATGACAAGATCTTGATTGCCAGCAACTGGTATCCGGCATCACTGGTGAAGAAAAAATTTCTGATGCTGACCTATTCACATATCGAGTATGTCTTACACTGTATGAGTGGTAACACCACAAAGGTGAAGAACATCAAGAAATATTTATTAGCAGCCCTGTTTAATGCACCGTCAACGATGAACGGGTATTATCAGGCAGAGGTGAACCATGATATGCCAGGACTGGTAAGATAGGAGGTGCACATGTTTATTTTAAAACTTGCTGGGAAGATATTATTACTGCCGGTATGGCTGATACTTTTTGTGATCGGCCTGGCAGTGAAGATGACAGTACAGACTTATGCGGTTGTCAGAGGGATCCTTGGGTTTATATTCACTTTGTTGATTATAGCGACTGCATACTGTTACCATGACTGGGTACAGGTTGCATTCCTGTTTTCGCTGAGTGTAATTCTGTATCTGATCCTGTTTGCAGGAGTGTTTGTAGATACTGTACTGGACATGACAAGAGAACGTATTATTGATTTTATTATATCGTGAGGAGGATATGAAAATGAGCGAAAACAATGATTATATTCAGTTACCACCACTAAAAAAAGACACACCGTCCGATGTGGTAGCATTTATGTGGGAGTACATGAAAGTACCGGAGGATTCAAGAGAAAAAGTTAAGAATCTGCTTAAAGATGCAAATGAAAATGGCGTAAAATTAAGTCATCAGGCACCAACACTGTATGATGTTGTCCCAAAAGAAGAAATTGCTGAATTTGAAGAGCTTATGCGCAAAACCATAGCTGACATTGTATCAGAAGCCAGTAGCGTTGCCTGTTGGGTGTATGTGCAGAAATATGTGAAGCACAAAACCCTAAACGAAATGCTGCAAGAATTGCCAGACGTAGGTCAATTCATCCTAGCTATGGAT
>OBYZ01000417.1_pt1 | contig 44063 bp, 71 predicted proteins | sample 1501501 | NCBI WGS metagenome assembly OBYZ01 (sample SAMEA2580213, study PRJEB22360) | human gut metagenome | biome: human gut; feature: human-associated habitat; material: faeces | place: Denmark | collected 2008/2010
GTAGCTCAGTTGGATAGAGCAACGGCCTTCTAAGCCGTGGGTCGGGGGTTCGAATCCCTTCAGGCTCGTTTTTTATATATGGTGGGTATAGCGCAGCTGGTTAGCGCGCCAGATTGTGGCTCTGGAGGCCGTGGGTTCGAATCCCATTACCCACCCTATTATTTTGCCTAATAGATATGTGGTGAAGTAATTTAATTATATAAGGGTGTGTAGCTCAGGTGGTAGAGCACTTGACTTTTAATCAAGTTGTCCGGGGTTCGAATCCCCGCACGCTCATTTTAAAAAGCACGGTTGCCAAATGGCTAAATACCGTGCTTTTCTTGTATTTATGCGGTTTTTAAGGGTATGACCTGTCTAAAAATCATACTCTTAAAAGTAATCGAAAGTATCTAAAGTTTAGGGAAGTATTTGTTCCATCCGTGTTCCATGTTCCATCTGTATTCCAGAAATCTAAGATACCATTTCATTTAGTTGTTCCATTTTTCGTTCCATAGGTTGTTCCACTTTTTGTTCCAAATTTAAGGCATCATTTACAGCGGATATGCTATCTTCTTTTTCTAACATTAAGTGATTGTATACTTCTAACACAACCTTTTCAGAATCCCCTACAAGACGTGCGATCATCTTTATAGAAATCTTAGGAAACTGGTAGCATAAGTTTGTGCAGTAATTGTGGCGGAAGATGTGGCTTGTTAAATCCTCAATAGGACTTTCACTGACCGCCTGCATTGCTTTTATGATTCTACCCCACATCCTGCGGAAACCAGATTTTGTCATAGGTTTGTAATCACGATTTATGAATAAGTATTTCCTGCCATCTTTTCTAAGTTGTTTTATGTAACTAGAGATTGTATCGAATACGTTATCTGGTAACGGTAATGTTCTTTCTCCGTTCTGTATGTTTTTTACTGTTTTTTTCTTTGGTATGTTGTCTGATATGTCGTGTGATTTGTCGATAGATACTGTATGTGCTTCTAGGTCAAAGTCTGCTTCTGTTAGTGCTAAGGCTTCTCCACACCGCAATCCACAGCCGTAAATGATATAGACATATATTTTATCCATTAAATTAAAATCTGCCTTAAAAACGGCTCTCTGTTCGTCTGGTGTCAATGGGCGTTTTTCTTTCGCTTTGTAACTTATAGATTCAAAGTTGTCAAATATATCTGCAAATGATTGTGCGGAATAAATGCGATCACAAACAGCAGAGTGCAGGACTTGCTTAAATGTCATAACTATTTGTTGTTGTGTCCGTGGTTTACCTTTAGCACCGTTCAGAATCAATTGTAAGTGGCTTCGCTGTATATCTTGTAGCTTAATGTATTTAATGCTGTCAAAATGGACGTTAATTACATTGTCGTACATTTTATTTGTATTGTTAGCTCTGTTAGATTCTTTATATAAGACTTTCCATTGTCTGGCATAATCAATAAATAGTATATCAGAGTCAATCATTGCCTGCCGTTGGTCCCTTAGTTGCTCAAACTCCTTTACGATTCTTTCTAAATCTTTAGAGCTTTTCTTGGACCGCAGGTGTTTGTATCGTTTTTTACCGTTATCCTTGTATGTGCCATCCCATACGTTAGTGGAATAGTAACCGTCTTTGCCTTTTTTAAATTTAGTTGTTGCCATTGTATCACTCCTTAGTTATAAATTAGTTAAAAATGGGTACAAAAATAACAGCCATGCAAGAGTGGTTTTTAAAAAGATTGAAAAATAACATAGATGTGTTACAATATAAATGAACTTTCTATAATTTAATATTTTATAATCCAACGATGTTATGGAAAAAGGAGTTACCGATTCTTATTAGTCTTCACGGTGGCTCTTTTTTTATACCCTTGCGTGACCGCACTGTTAATGATACAATAATAGTTGGTTAAGATTCATTAAATCAAAAACAGTGTTTTTGGAGACTGTACCACATTCGGGCGTGGTACGGTCTTTTTTTATTGTTATTTAACTTCCCAAGATTTACCGCAGTCTTGGCAAATTGCCATTTGTTTACTGTTAATATCTGTCTTAGATGATTTCTTTTCTTTGTATTTAGACTTTTTAGGTGTTAATGCCCACAGACCGCCAGTCGCTGCGATCATACCTGCACGTCCCAGACTGTTACCTGCACGAGTCACAACACTCTTTTTACGGACCTCAGATTTTCCCTTTGTTTTAGCTGAGTCCTGCACAAACTCATATCCTATATTCAAGCTGTGACACTTAGGACAGTATGGTGCATCCAGATAAAAAATCTTATAAAAATCTTCGGCTTTTTTGCAGTCTACCTTTTTCAAAATCTCATAGTAAGCATCCCTAGACCTGTCTTTATCCGCTTTGATTTTGCTTGCATTAAAGCCAAAATTACCGTTAAATTTACGCATTTCATAATCATAAGTTAACTGATTAATAGCATCATTTGTATAATCCAGTTTGACAATAATATCTTCTTTTGGATTCTCTTCTGCCTTATCAAAACGGCATAAATAGAAGCTGTCTTTTGCTACATAAAGTATATGTGTTAATGTAGAAAGAAAACCACTATCTGTATATTTACCTGCTGTGATAATTAAATTACTAGGTTCATTAACAATGCCTTTTTCTATAGCAATCTCAATCGTTTTTTCATCAATTTCATACTGCGGAACTTCATTATCAGCAGTAGAAACAGTAGCTAATTCTTTTAAGATTTCCTCTGTTGGGCATCCACAATTTGGACAAGCAGAAGCTTTTTCAGAGAACTCTTTCCCACATTCAGTACAAGTTATTAATGCCATGTAACACCCTCCTTTTATAATGTATAACAAGCAACGTGACAACCACAATCGCAGGCAAATCGCAGGCTAGAACCCACTGTTTTATGCGGTTTGTAGGACTTTTTGCATAGTAGTATCACAGGCAAATCGCAGGCAAATGACAGGCAAATATCAATCAACCATGCATTTCTTTTTTTTAAAAGTCCAAGAACCCACTGCTTTATGCGGTTTTCAGCACCATGCAAAAACTTTTTAAAATTTGTGATTGACAAATCAACGTTTTTAGTGTATTTTTATTTTCTTTTATATAAATATATAGTATCTAAAGACTATAGTTATATATAACCTATATAGTATTATAATAATTAATATTTATATTTAATTAAAAAGAAAAAATAAAACAAAAAAAGAAAAAATTAAAGTCTTTTGAAGCTGACTAATCTTTCAGCATATCCGGTTAACGATGATAATTGATCGAGCGTATATCCCGGATGTTCGATAATCGTTTCATCTGGTATCAAAAGCTCCGCTGCGAATGTGTGAGCTTCAATTTCAGTTTTGTTTGATTGAAACTGTTTACCATAACTGAAAAAATAATAATCTTCATTGTGCATAATACTATGTGCCAATTCATGAGCGACAACAGTATCTTTTAGCTTATCATCCTCGATTCTATCGTTGATATAAATAAATTTCTTATCCCATATTTTCATGTAGCATCCTTGTAGTTCTCCTAAGTCTCCATACTGGATTGTTACGTCAAGGTAACTAGCAAGTAAATATGGATTTCTCGTACCGTATGTTTCAATCAAATCATTTACTGTATTTTTGATTTGATTTTTTCTCATACATAACCCTCCTGTTTATTTTTTTAGCATTGCAAGTGAAATCTCAATCTGTTTTAGTAATAAATCTATCGTATCATCATTGACAGGTTTACCGTCATAACGAACAGGTTTCATTGAGTCGCTTCTTAAAAGTTCTTCAAGCTCCCTGTATTTTTGCTTGAGATCGTCAGTGTTATCTTTCTCTTTCTGCTCATCCTCCTTTCCTGTCATTATGAAATCTAATGACACGTTAAAATAATCAGCTATCTTTTTTAATTTCTCAGCATTTGGTTTAGAAGTGCCAAGTTTACTTAGATAACCTTTTCCAAAGCCTAAGTCTCCCTCAACTTTGTTCATAGATACATGATTGAGTTTGCATAGGTGTCGGATGCGTTCTTTCATGTCCATATTTTGCTCCTTTCACAAAATTCTGAAAAAATCGCAAAAAACTATTGACAAACTGAAAAAATCGCATATAATTAAGATATAGCTTCTGAAAAAATCGCAAAATAATAGCGAGGCAGTTTGCTTGAATAGTTTTTTAATTTTTTGTGGTAATTAGATTATAGAATATATTCAGAACTAAGTCAATATTATTTTGTGATATTTTCAGAATAATAAATAGAAGAAAGGAGTAAAAAATGTTAATTGGCACGAAAGTAAAGGAAATTGCTAAGAAAAAAGGAATTTCACTTAATCAGTTAGAAAAAGATACAAAAATTGCCACAGGCAGTATTTCAAAATGGGACAAGATTAGTCCATCGTTTGAAAAGGTGTGTAATGTAGCAAAGGCATTAGATATTAACGTGGATGAGCTGATAGGAGATGAGAATAAGCAGTGTTAAGAAGAACTAAGAAACTTTTAAAGAAAATAGCAGAAATGCTTTATAAGAACTGCGATAAGTTTGGATTAACAAAACAGGATAAAGAGGTTAAAGAGTTAAAAGAACTTATCGACAAGATGGGAGAGTGAGTAGATGTATATACAACCATATTACCTTGGTTTGTTCGTAGGAGCTTTTGGAACTGTTGCAACAGAAATTGTAATTGTGCTGATTAGCAACTACAGAGACAAGAAAAGAAAACAGAAGATGCAGGAGAGATTCAAGGAAGAATCCGAAGAGTAAGAAAGGAGCAACCATGGAGTACCCGAAACCAGTTATGAAGATGGGAGAGCTTGTGAAAATGGGGTTCCCGAGGTCGTTTCTGGATGAAGCCTATAGAGAAAGAGGACAGGACTTTGCACAAAAAGGTCCTAAGTCCAATTCTCCTATATTTTTCGATACAGAAAGATTTGAAAAATGGAGAATAAGAAAACTAGCAAATGAGAACCAAGCAATGCAGAGAGGAGGGTTCTAAATGAAAATGGGAGCATTCATGATGGGGTGTGGACTGTTAGTCTGCGGATTAGATTTAATGCCATTCTGGTTTATGGGTACTTGCGTAGCCGCAGGACTGGCATTAATCGCACAAGAGCGTGATGGATGGAAATGAAAAAAGCACCCAGACGTGCAGGTCTAAAGTGCTTAACAAAAAATGTATAAACCGATTATAGCAAGAAAAAGGAGATATGACAATGATTATTACAAAAAAAGAGTTTAAAGATGCAGCAAGAAAAGTAATTATTGAAGCAGTGAAAGAAACTAGAGACCCACGTTTTACAGAAGAGGAAAATAAGGTAGCAGATAAAAAAATTGCAACAGGCATGACAGAGTTTTATAGCAAACTTATTGTAAAACTTTACGGACAAGATAATGAAGAATGGATATACAACAAAGAAGAAGCATTTGATAACGCAAATACAATCTTAAATGAAAGAATGGCGAATAACGATGCTATTGAAACCATTTTTGAAAATTTAGCATATACAGCAAGTGTGCTTAGACTTTTTGCAATGCTTAAAGAAAATGAGCAGGAAGAAACAGTACCAAAAGAATTTGACGTAGAAGAGATTCTGAAAGAAGCAGGGAGTGAGCAGGAATGATCGTAACAGGATACACAAACGAATATGGGACATTAATCCCAGAAGAAGATGCAACAGAATATATCTGGAAGCAGGCGAGAAACAATGAAGAAGATAAAACATGGCTACTAGAGTATATGTGGGACGTGTTTACAGGAAATCCAAAATTCAAAAAGGAATTAGAGGAACTAAAAGAAGCTCGTTTTGATGATGTATGCAGCGTGAAAGAGTGTGACGAGCAGGGAAACGTAATTCCGTATAACGGAGAATATGAACCAGAGGGGAGATAGATAACATGGGAATACATGAAAAAATGATGCACATACAAACGACATTAAAAGCACCTAAGAATCTGTACAATTCTTTTGGAAATTACAAATACAGAAACGCAGAGGGAATCCTAGAAGCGGTTAAACCGCTTCTAGCAGAAAACAAAATGTCAATGTACATAACAGATGATGTGCAGGCGGTAGGAGATCGTGTGTATGTAAAGGCTACTGTAAAGGTATGGGACACCGAAACTGGAGAATGGGTAGAAACATCAGCACTTGCAAGAGAAGCACTTAATAAAAAGGGAATGGATGATTCTCAGATAACAGGAACGGCATCATCTTATGCACGTAAGTATGCCTTAAATGGAATCTTCTTACTAGATGATACAAAAGATGCTGATACGGACGAAAATCAGAAAGAACGCAAAGCAAGAGCGGACAAGCAAGCAGACGATAACAATGCGGATGCAATCAGAGCTATGAAGATTTCAAAAATCAAGCAGGACACACTGTTAAGCTTATGTGATGAAATGGCATTTGATATTAACAAGATTCTTGCATCTTATCATCATAAGTCTATTTCAGAAATTACTGAGGGAGAATATCAGTATATCGTAGCAAACAAAGATAAAGCCAATGTAAGAAAGATTTGGAGCTGATTAGATGGAGACTAAAGCCAGAATCCATGATATATCCATTGATTTTGAAAGCGGTAAGCAGGTTATTTCCCTTGTATGTGAAAAAGACATACGAGGGGAATACGACCGACTAAAAGACAAAGAATGTCGGCTTAAGGTTGTTCAGTACCGTGAGGGCAGGAGTTTGGATGCCAATGCATACTTCCATGTTCTAGTTGGAAAAATCGCAGAAGTAATGGATTGTAGCAAGGTATTTATAAAAAACAAAATGATAGCGGAATATGGGCAGTATGAAAAGATAAACGGAAAGCTGATAACTATTCCGTTAGATGATGATATAGAAGCTTACGACGTAGAGTTTTGCCACCTGCAACCAACAACACAGACAACAATCAATACGGCAGGAAAGATTTTTAGAATCAATATTGTTATGAGAGGAAGCCACGCATACGATACGAAAGAAATGTCTGAATTGATAAAAGGAACGGTACAGGAAGCAAAGGCGTTAGGTATTGAGACAGCAACACCACAGGAAATCGCAGAAATGGAAGAAAGGTGGGGACTTAAGATTGAGAAAGAAAAAGTCAATCATCGTTGATGATATGGAACATTGTAAATTATGTGGAAGTCCTTATGTAGAGATACACCACTGTTTACATGGGACAGCAAACAGAAAAAAGGCAGACAAATATAATTTAGTTATTCCTTTGTGCCACGAACACCACACAGGTGGTAAACAATCCGCACATCTAAATGCCAGATATGACCTTATGTATAAGAAGATGGCACAAAAGGCATTTGAAGAAAAGATAGGCACGAGAGAAGAGTTTATAAAGGATTTTGGTAAGTCATGGCTGTAACATATACGATTCAAGGCAGACTGGACGGATTAAACGATTATACACGATCATGCAGGACTAACGCATATAAAGGTGCTGACTGCAAGAAAAAGAATCAAAGAATCTGTAAATATAGCATACCGTTATGGTTACGCAAAAAGAAATTGAATTTCCCAGTGATCGTTGAGATTACATGGTATGAAAAAAATAAAAGACGTGATCCAGACAATGTTGCATTTGCTAAGAAATTTGTCTTAGACAGTCTAGTAGAATCTGGAACATTCCCCGGAGACGGACAGAGGTATGTACTAGGATTTATAGACCACTTTAGAGTAGATTTGAAAAATCCAAGGATAGAAATTACTATTCATGAGGATAACGATAAATAAATGTAGGAGGGCAGTGAATGAACATAAATATAAATACAGACTGGGAATGGTATGAAAACACAAATGTATTTAGATTGTTTTACCACTGCCTGCTACATACAAATTTAGAGGACAAGCGGTACTGCGGCAGAGAAATCAAGGCAGGGCAATTTGTTTCTTCTATAACAAGAATCAGTGCAGAGACAGGCTTAACAGAATCGCAGGTCCGAACAGCACTTAAGAAGCTAAAAGATACTGGTTACATATCAACAAAAAGCACAAATAAATACACGTTATACACAGTTAATGAGTACCAAAACTACATAGATTGTGGACAAGTTGCAGAAACAACTACCGAGGAAAACAAGGTAGTTGAAAATGGAACAAAAATGGAACAACCAATGGAACAAACAGACAAAAACGCAAAGAAAAATTGCGAGAAATCAAAAGAAAATTGCGAGAAGTCAAACAAAAAAGCAATCAATGAATGTTTTGAAAGACTCTGGAAAAAGTATCCAAGCAAAAAAGGAAAAGGGAAGGTATCCGATACTGAGAAAAAAGTGTTGTACCAGATAGGAGAGGAACACATACAGAGGGCATTGGAACGGTATCTGGATGGATTAGAAAAGGATGCTTCGTGGAGAAAGCCACAGAACGGCTCGACATTCTTTAACAGTGGTTACGTGGATTATCTGGACGAGAACTACGAAAAACCACAAGAACCGAAGCCACAGCGGAATCCTGCAAGTGTTTTATCCTGCGAGAGAGACTATGACTTTGATGATTTAGAAATGCAGTTACTACATAAGCAATTAGAGTAAGGAAAAAGGAGTGATGGAAAATGTATCAAATGAGTTTTTTTGGTAATGAAACAGCACTTAGAAGCCATTCCATTACCAAGCAGACTAGAAGAGAATCACACAAAAAGGTTAACAAAGAAGCAATACATATCTTGATTTTAGAACAGCTCGAATATGGAGCAATGACAGCACGAGAGATCGCAACGGTGTTGTATAAGCACAAAAAAGTGTTAGAACCGACAAGGCAGCAGGTACAACCACGGCTAACAGAGTTAGTACAGGACGGACGTATTGAGGTATGCGGTAAACGACACGACAGCCTAACAGACAGAAATGTAGCAATCTACAGAAAGGTGGCTAAAGATGGGGTATAAAAATATAAGCAAAGATCTTAAGAGAAAAATCCTTAAAGAAGTAGAAGAAACGAAAGAGGTTACTTCTGTTGCGAAAAAATACGGAGTAGACCCATCAAGCATCTTTAAGTGGAAAAAATACGGAATCGAAGCGAAGCGGAGAGAGTACACAAAAGAGTTCCGAAAACAAGTGGTCAAAGAAAAAGTAGTTAAAAAGCTACATGTACAGGAATGTGGAGCAATTTATGGAGTACCTGGTTATCTTGTTAGATTCTGGGAAGATGAATTGGTGGAAGAAGTCAAAGAAGAGATTCGACAAAGCCGATTCAAAAAGAAGCAACACGAACGAAGATTTGTTCACGCAACATCACATTCTGGTTATTGGAAATAAAAACTAAATAATACTTTTCTGGCTTAAGTCTCTGCCTAAGTAACTGTAAATAATGTTTTTTGTATTTTCAGATTCTTCCATTTTTCATCTTTATTAGGCAGAGACTCAAGCCAGAAAAGGCTTGTTGCACAGCAGGATTTTTATATACCACACGAACAATTAAATAAGAATCCTTGCAACGCATAAGCAACAAAACTCTTTAATTATTTGTTGTATAAGTCATGATTTCCCCTGCTATTAACGGCAGGGGAGAGAATGGACAGTAAAGGAGTAAGAAATGCAAATTTATAATATAGAAACGAAAGCAATTATAAGCGGAGAAGAAATAAAAGAATTAGATGATTGCTTTATTTTGACAAATACTGACGAGAGAAATGATATGCAGACAACGATCAGATGCTTGAAACCAACGTGGAACAAAGTAATTTGTAAAGAAACGTGTTTACAGCGTATTACAAGTCAGCTAAATCAACTTACACAAAACACGGTTTTAGGAGTTGATGAGTTAAGCAATAATACAGATACACTCATGATGAGAATAACATTGAAAAATGTTAAAAACAAAAGTCTATTGATATATAACAAACAAAATAAAACAACATACATTGATTGTTGGTTTATCAGTAGTAGATTTTTAGATCAAGCCATAGAAGATTATTTAACAAATAAGGAGGATTAAATATGGGAATTAAAAATCTAACAGAAGCAGAAGAAAAAGAGTTTTACAGACTTGTTGAGAAGATGAATGGGGAAGAAACAGACAAGGATGTAAAGGTAAAAAAACCAGAGATTGGGACACGTTATTTTTATTTGGATAGCGTTGGAGATATTGTAAATGCAGTTTGGGATGATGACGAATACGATAATGCAAGATGGAATCTTGGAAACGTATTTCTGACAGAAAAAGAAATTGTATTTGCTATAGAGAAAAGAAAAGTAGAAGTTGAACTTGAACGATATGCAAAGGAACACAATGGCACAGCATTTGCCAATCGTTGTTATTTGATTCGATGTGAAGAAGATGAGAAAAGACTTATTTGCGATACATGGGCTACAGCAAAAATACAGGGTACAGTTAGGTTTACATCAAGAGATGTTTTAGTTGACGCAATCGAAGCAGTAGGAAAAGACAGAATCCTTAAGTACATATTTGGGGTAGAAAGCGAGGGAGAATAAATGAATACAGTAGAAGCATTTGTACTATTTAGAAATATTAATTCATTAGCAAGTCTGGATGAAGATAAATACGAAGCAATACAGCAGGTAATAAATGCAGAGACAATAAATAGCATCACAAAAAGAGAAGTGTTGAATGTAGTAGAATGGCTGTTTAATAAGCGAAACAAATACAGATGGCATGACTTAAGAGATAATCCGAATGATCTACCAGACGTAAAACATCGAAGAAAAGCATATTTCCATGTAGCACAAGCGGGTAAAGAAACAAGACCTGCAATATTACAGTATAAAAAAGACTTTGGATTTGGAATTTACAACGAATTTGGCAATGGTCCAAAATTTACAGATATAGATACAGACCTTGTAGCACCAGTCGTAGCATGGAAAGAAATAGAGGACTTTGTAGATGAATAAAGAATGTTACTTAGAACCAGTTGCAATGTGCAAATCGTGTAAAAAATTATTAACAGGATTCGATTTTAAAACTAAGTATATACAGAGAAAAGATGACATGAGGGTAGAAAGATTGGACTATTGTATATTTTGTGGAAATCACGTATTAAAAGAAGATTTTTTTGAACCATACAGAAGCATGATGAAGTAAAGGAGAAATAACATGATTACAAAGACAGAATTTAAGGATGTAGTTAAAAAGGCAATCATTTGTACTATTGCGAATCAGCCAGAAATAATGAGTATTCTTGAACAAGATGATGATGGAGCTATGAATATCTTAGTGCCATTTTACAAAAGAGTCATTAAAAAGATATATGAAAAGAGAGACGAAATAAAAGATATTAACGAGATAGATGAAATATACGTTATCGCATTTGAATGTCTATACAAAGATGATGAAGAAACATCAAATTATATAATATATCACAAAAATATGTTGTGTTTATCAAGTGTACACAGCTTATACGCAATATTATTAAACAAATTTGATGATTACAATCGTGAAATAGAAAATGACATTATGGATTTGTTAAAAGATGTGGAATGACTAACAGGGTTAAATAAAGGAGTTTATTATGCCAGACGAAGAACTAGAAAAACGCATCAAACTTGAACTTGCACTTATTCATCAGTGCGAAGAATCAGACATTATAATTTGCCACATTGAGGTATTAACAGATTGTTTTAAGTTTTATGTGATTTATAGAACGAAATATTCACTTTGTATGTCAATTACATTAGATGGTTTAGATATTTGTAAAGGAGAAAGTATATGAGCTACGCATGGGCAGACGAACCATATAGTAATAATTACTGGGGAGATTTTAATACAATACAAGAATGTATTGCAGATGCTAAAGATATGGGGCGTAAGGCAGAAACAGCAATTTGGATTGGAAGAGTAGAAGAAACGGATATAAGACGGGTAAACCTAGCAATCATACTCGACGATTTACACAATGCTGTATGTGACGAGGTTGGAGAACTTGCTGATGATTGGTATATAGAAGATATAGAAAACGAAGAAGCATATAAAAAATGTGAAGAAGATATAAATGATCTGGTTGTTAAGTTCATCGAAGAAAACGGCATGAAACCGACCTTTTCAAAAGTTACAGATATAAAGCCTTACTTTGTTAAATAGGAGAAAATTAACATGGATGTTATTAAACAAATAGATTACATGATTGCTTGCCTAGAGATGGCAAAAGAAGAAATCAACTATAAAAAAAGATATGAAATGAAAATAAAAATGAGAGAAGATAACGACTGGAACTGGTATGAGAGAAATAGGACACCAAGCAATACACTTATCAAAGAGAATCTTAGAAATGTTGGGAGAACAGGATTCAAGCTTGCGAAAGATTTAGAGGTGGGAGAATGAAAATATATTCAAGTCGAGCTGATAAAAATGTGGACTGTATAAGAACAAGCATGAGAACAGAAAAACACAATAGTTTGCACGTAACATTAAATTTTAGGAGAACTGTTGGTGGACCAGTTACCATGGAAGAAGAAACAGGCAGTGAAGTGATAATAAATTTTACTGATACTTGCGAACTTGACAATTTTATTATGGCACTGACACAGCTAAAGGAAATGACAAAGGGTTACTATGGCAAATGGGAGATTGAAAAGGGTAAAGGAGAACGACTATGACAATTGATGAAATAATAGCTCAGAGATTTCAATACGACTTACATGAACGTATTAAAGAGTCAAACATTCCTATTGGACAATTAGACGTAAATTTCAAAGGAGAAAAGGCATTTATAAGAGATAAAATAACAGGACGTATCGTTGGAGAAGTTGATGTGAAGATTACTATGGAACGATATGAACCTAAAAAAATGACAAGAAGTGAAGTGGAAAAAGCTATACTTGCTTACTGCGACCCTGTTGCCACACCATGCAAAGAATGCAAATGTTATAAAAAATGTGTAAAAAGGATGCCGTTTGAATGGTTAAGTAACGAGGGATTACAAGAATACTATGAATTTTTGTATGGAATCAAAGTGGAGGTAAAGGAATGACAATAGCGGAGCAGGTGGCACACGACTTTTTAGAAAGCATAGAAAAGATGATTACGGCAAATAAATTAGATGTTGGAGTATTAGATACGAAAGTTTCTTATCAATCTTGCGAAGAAGCAATGATGAGCGTGACTGATACAAAAACAGGTTCTATTATTGCAACAATGAGATTGAATGTAAATACAAACAAATTAAAAAGAGAAATGCAGGAAAAAGAATTAGAAAACTATTGTCGTAAAAGAATCTGCCCTATTTGCATTTTTAAAGGGCAAGAACCGTGCATAACGAGAAAGATTAGTTATGGAACAGCTACTTGTAAAGAGGTAGAGGAAAGCTATAGAAAGATGGTGGAGAATAAAAAATGACAAGAGAAGATATAATCACTAATTTAAAATATTGGTGTAACAATATTGAAAAACCATGTGAAGAATGCAAAATGCATGATATATGTGTCGTTCGTGATCACGTGCAGACATTTGATTCTATGGACGATAAAAAGTTACAAGAATATTATAAATTGATGTATGGAAGTGAAATGAAAGTAGAGAAAATGGAACCGGTAAAAGTTTTAGAGCAGATAACAAAAATAACTTATCCAGAAAAAATGAAAGACGTGTTACCAATGAAAGAATTTGTAAAAAACTTTTTGGAAAAAGGATACAAAGTTGAAATACTAACACACTCAGTTAGTAATGATTTAGATGTGGTTGTTTATAAAGAAGTGGAGATGGAAGAATGATACTAAAAATCTTACTTGTTATCATTGGTGTTTTCTTAGGATTGGTAGGCAGTGGTTTCTGCCAGTCCGCTAAAGCAAGAGATACGATTACAATGACGTTAGAAGATTATGAACACATGGGAGAGATATTACACAGTCTGCCGCTAAGAGAACGGCACAAAAGTCTTAAAGGGAAAGACGTGGCGTTATACAGATGTCCTAAATGTAAAAGCTATGTAGCAGAATGGACAGAAGTTTGTGAGTGTGGGAACCGGTTAGACTGGGGAGAAAGTGAGGACTTACATGTTAATAATGACAAAAGATAGAGAGATTCTGAATCTTGATAATGTTCTTGAAATTCGGGCAAGCGAAGAGAATGTAGAATGTGAGCTAATGAATGGATATATTTACACAATACAATCATTCAAAACACATAAAAAAGCAGAAGATGCATTAGATAAGATACTTAATCAATATGACAGAGGACAAAGGGTTATCAAGTTATAAAGGAGCGTTATAAATGAATAACAAGATAAAAGAAAATGACAGTCCATCTTTAGCACTTGTAAACAGTGTAAGAGCTTGGGAACGACCAGATATTAATAAGATTGAGCCTAAAAAGGAAATAGAAGCTGTTATCAAGGAAATATTAGACAACACACCGAAAAAACCAAAGACAGGAGCAGGCTATTTAAGAATGAAAAGAGGTAATATAAATGAACGGTAAAGAATATCAAACAAAAGCAATGCGAACTAATGACGGATTAGGAACAGAAAGAATAATGAATATGGCTGATAATTTGGAACAGGGAGTAGAGGACAGCATACCAGACACTGGGATTGACTTGGGCGGAATTATTAACGGCTTATTCGGATTATCTGGAGAAGTTGGAGAACTTACTGATATGGTTAAGAAATGGATATTCCATGAAAGTAATTTTGACGAGGAACACGCAAAAAAAGAACTTGGGGATGTAATGTGGTATGTTGCTATGATTTGTGAATCATTTAATTGGTCGTTGGATGAAATTATGCAAATGAACATTGAAAAATTAGAGAAACGTTATCCAGATGGATTTGACGTTATCAAAGCAAATAACAGAAGTCCAGAAGATGTATAAAGTGGGGGCGTTATTATGAGAGGGAAAGATAATCCGTGCTATGGGTGCACAGAAGCCACAGGAAGAACTTATAATTGCCATACCCTATGTGACGGCTATAAACAGTTTCAAGACGATTGTAAGGAAGAGAAGAACGTTATAAAAAGGAAAAATCCTTATTATAAGTCGTTATCAAAAGAAAAATTTATGAAACGGAATGCTTTAAACAGGAACAGGAGGGGAAGAAAATGACAGGGTTATCAATAGACGTTATCAAAAATCAGATACAATTATCAAAAATGTTTGTAGGAAGTGAAGCGGTATCAACTAAGGCATTGAAAGAACTTCTTGAGTACAAAGAAACAGGATTGACACCGCAGGACATAAAAGAAATGGACAAGATGTATCTTGAAAAATGTAAAGAAGTAAATGCACTTGTAAAGACCTGTGAACGGCTAGAAAAGGAGAAAAGATGAATAAGCAAGACATATATACTCTATGTACATTAATTCCATCTATGGACGATTACAGCGGTCACAACATGTATCTATGCGGTAAACGTGACGGATTCAACGAGTGTGTGCAGATGTTAAAAGAAAATCTTGAAAGCATCAGCGAGGAGCAGGGACATGAATCGTGATCAGTTCCAAAAGTGGATAGACGAACACGGAACAGGGCAGAGAGAAAACAAGAGCCGCAACGGTATAGACTGGGTATTTGTTACTATGAAAGATACGTGGATAGCTTTATTTGAGTACGTGAACGGCTCATATATCCCTTATATCCAGTGCAAGGATAAAGAACACGCATTAAGTTATATAAATGTCTTAGAACGTCTGCCAGTGCCTTTTGACGTGATATAAAAAAGAGCCGTAGGTTAATTCCTACGGCTTATTCTATGCGTTCAAATACAATTTTTTTAATGATTCATTATCTGGATAGTCTAAATCCAACCACTTATCAAAAGCTTCTGGATTTCTCTTTTCCAGTTCATCCATAATCCAACCACGGACCATGGACAATTCAAGACTAATTGGTATAGCTTCGGTCATGTCAAATTCTTTTATAAGCTGTTCTATTGATAATCTACTCAGCATAGCTCTTGCGTTCTTTTCTGCGTTCTTAGTCATATTTCCCAACTTTCTACCCTCGTAACCTCCGGGGTGGGTGGTGTATGTTATGCAGGTATTACAAGACTGTCACGATCAGCCTTGACAAGACGATTTTTATTAAGTCTATCTTTCCACTGTTCAACAAGTGATTCATGGAGCTTTAAGGCTTCTTTCTTGCTGCAGGTTGTATAAGAATCAATTTCTTCAAAATCATCCATATACATTACAACGGTTTGGTATTCGTGTAATACTTCCACATAAGCTGTGGAAATATTACATTCTGTTTGATGTAACCAAAATTTGTGTCTTGCGATTACTTTATTCATTTTCAATCCCTCCTAAAATCTTTTTACAAGCTTCTACATATCCGTCTGGAAGTGTTTCAGTGTTCATCTTCCCACCGTTTGCTCTCCATTCGAGATATTTTTTAACTTCTTCTTTTTCTTCTTCCAGTTCGTAAATAAATTCTTCGTAGGAAACGAAGTCCTCATTTTCGACTAACTTTTCAATTTCTTTTCTTAATTCTTTCATCTTCTTTTCTCCCTTTTAAATGCTTTTCGTTTATCTTTAACTAGAGTATAAATGATTTTAGTTTAAATGTCAATGGTAAAAATAAACTTTTTTCGTTTGACATATGATATATTTTAAATTATAATGATTTAAAAACAGAAAAGAGGTGTGGTTGATGGAATACAATATAAACTTTACTTACAAGGACAACAAGCAATTAAAAGAAATCTACAAAGAACTACTAAAAAGGAACGGCATGACAATGACAGAAGCGTCACAGCTCTTAGGATTGTCAACACCGCAGCAGCTAAACAACAAATTTAATAATAAAAAAGTATCCTTAAGTGATTTAAAGGATTTTTTGGGTATAATGGGATATGATTACGAGATAATAATAAAAAAGAGATCTGGGAGCTTTTGAGTTCTTCCAGATCTCTTTTACTATGCAATTCTTGAAACATTGGAAGTCTTTACTTTTTCACTTCCGTATTTTCTTTGAATGTCCTCGAAAGACATTTTCTTTTTATGCCACTTTCCAGATGGCTCTGTTGAGAAGTGCCACTTTTTACGATTCTTAGACCACTTAAAGCCTAACTTCTTTAGCTCTTCTTTGTACGGGAATGTATTACCATCTACCCAAATCCAAGAGCCTACTACCTCGATATTTACACCATCGAAAGAAACAATATTATTAATAACATTTCTTAAGGCTTCGTCTGCCTTGTAATCAAATGTATTTTTCTTTTCTTCTTCTGGTGTCTGCCCTGCCTTGAACATGTCAAACAGTTTCTTGTATTCGGCTGTAATCTCTTGACATGTAACAACGTCTCCACCGTTGTCCGGGTGGTTGGCTACCATTAATTTTTTGTATTCTTTTCTGAGTTCCTGTAAGTTTTTGGCTGTAAAATATTTCATGATAACACCTCCTAAATTGTCTAGCAGAGACTTATAAAATCTCTGCTAAGCTAATAACCTGTGATTCTGATAAATTATCCATGACGATCTCGTCTCCTTTGTGGAGTTCGAATCTGTCTGGAAAAGTTCCAAACCATCCGTCAAACTGATTGTCAATGTAGTATCCTTTTGATTCTAATTTTTTGATTGCTTCTTTCATCTTATTATCTCCTTTTCTGATTGCTTTGTTCTCTTAACTTACTTTTATTATACATAGAATCTATGTATACGTCAATAGAAAAGTGCATAAATTTTATGCATAAAATTCTTGATGTAAAATCATGGGTATGCTATAATGATGTAAAAGGAGGGAAAAACGATGATAAAATACAAATTAGATGTACAGGAAGAATTGAAGAAAAAAGGATACACTTCTTATATAATAAGAAAAAACAAGTATTTAAGCGAGGGAACACTTGCAAAGATAAAGCGGGGAGAACCAATAAACATGAAAAGTCTCAATGCTATTTGTTGTATGCTTAGAAAAAATGTAGATGATGTAATTGATATAGAAATAACAGACGATGAAAAGATAAAATATTTTATCTGAAAAGTGTTGACTTATACATAAATATTATGTATAATAAAGACAGTTAAAGGAGATCAGTAAAAAAAAGGAGTGTTGAAAATGAAAGAATTAAAAAATAAAAAATTAGTATTAGCAGCAATCGCAAGAGAAATGAATTTCTGGTACGACGTGTCTTTGAAAACAGATAGCGAAATTACAAAAGAAGAAGCAGAAAAGAAAATCATCGGACTGCATGAAGCTTATTTTGAAATACGAGGAAGCAAGGGGCATGTTTCTTACGTTGCAGGAGTTGACGAAGAAGCAGGAGATGTTGATAGCATGTACAATCTTGTACTACAAAGGCATTAATAAAAAGAGTGTAAACAAAGGCACCTTCCACTATGGTATAATTATATTAGATAATAACCATAGTTGGGAGGTGTCTTTTTTGATTAATAACAAACTAAAGAATTGCTGTAACGATTGCGTACATTGCGAGATCGTTACAGAGACAAAGAGAAGAGCAATCCCAGAGAACAAAACAGAAGTGGTACTGGTAAACATAAAGTGTAGTCATATGTGTGTATGCAGTAAGTACAAGAAAGAGGTGCAGGATGGAAGATAAAAGCCTGTGCTGTGCAGGGTGCAAGAACACACTATCTGACAGAGGGATTATGTACTGCACTAAGGATAATGGCAAGACATTAATAAGAGACAGATATTTGACCGTATGTGATGATTACAAGACAGCAGGACCGACAACAAAGGTGTATGCAAACGAAAGGACGTGAGACAATGGGAGCAGGTGGTAGACCGCCTAAATATAAAAGTGTAAAAGAAATGCAGAAGAAGATAGATGAATACTTTGAAAGCTGTGAGGGAAAACCATTAGTCATTAATGGGGAACAGCAGTACAACAAACAAGGGTATCCAATTATCTTAGACAGAAAGCATCCTACGATAACAGGATTAGCACTTGCATTAGGATTTAGTGGCAGAAGTGATCTGTTGTACTATCAAAAGCATAAAAAAGACAGTGATAAGTTTTACGACACCATCACGCGTGCGAAGAGCAGAGTTGAAGAACAAATGGAAGAAAGTTTGTTCCACAAGGACAGCTCAAACGGTGCACAATTTGCACTAAGAAATAATTTTAAAGACTGGGATGCAGACAAGAAGCAGGAAGAGAATAAGACAGAGGGAATTACAATAGTAAATAATATTCCTAGAGAGTAAGGAGCGGTTGCATGGTTAATTTGACGGATGTGATCGCCCCATCTTTTTATAGGGTGCATTGGGACATTCAAGACGGCAAGCATACCTATTATGATTTGTACGGTGGTCGTGGTTCTTGTAAGTCCTCGTTTGTGTCCGTGGAGATTGTGTTGGGCATGATGCAAGATGAAACCAACGGAGAATTTACAAATGCCGCGGTCTATCGAAAGGTAAAAGATACTTGCAGATCATCAGTGTTTGAACAGATAGAATGGGCGATAGATGCGTTAGGTGTTTCTGATCTGTGGGAATCGTCTGTAAGTCCTATGCAACACACATACAAGCCGACAGGACAAAAGATACTGTACAGAGGTCTTGACAAAGCTAAAAAGTCAAAGTCTGTAAAGGTGTCTAAAGGATATATAAAATATTTATGGTTCGAGGAATTAGACGAGTTCGCAGGCATTGAAGAAATCCGAACAGTACAGCAATCTATATTGCGTGGTGGTCCTAAGTTTGTTGTATTTAAGACATTTAACCCACCAATCAGCATTAATAACTGGGCGAATAAGTATGTAGCAGAAGCAAGAGAGGACAGCTATAGGCATAAGAGTAATTATACAACGGTTCCTGCGGAGTGGTTAGGACCTCAGTTCTATGTCGATGCAGACTACTTAAAAGAAACGAATGAACGTGCATACAAGCATGAGTATCTGGGAATCCCTGTAGGACTGGGAACAAATATTTTTGAGCTTCTGGAAATCCGCACGATCACGGACGAAGAAATAGCAAGGCAGGAAAAAATATATCAAGGGCAGGACTGGGGATACTATCCAGACCCGAAAGCATTTGTCAGATGTGCATATATGCCTGCATCACAAAAAATCTTGTGCATAGACGAGTTGGGCGGTCAAAAAATCCGCAACACTGCAATGTCACAGATGATTATAGGTAAGGGATACAACGACTATAGTATTAGTTGTGGAGCTGACGAGATAGAAAGCATCTTAGACTTTAGAGATGCAGGACTTGTTGCAAACAAAACAAACGTATATCCGGGTAGTCGTAAATACTCTTATGAATGGTTGCAGTGCAGGACATTAGTCATAGACCCTGCGAGAACTCCACGGCTGTATGAAGAGGTAATAAGCTACGAGCATGAGGTAGATGAAAACGGAGAAATCAAGGCAGATTATCCAGACGGCAACGATCATTTTATTGATGCATTAAGGTATGCGACAAGTCCAATGAGTATGAGACGTGGCGAGAGTGCATAAAGGAGACAAAAACAATGATGATAAATTTAAAAGATGTAACTTGTATACAAATTGGAAATGTAATGTTAGGCATCGAGAATATAGAAAAAATATCTATCCATGATGGTGGGGTTTGGCTTACGATTAATGGCGATTTGATACAAGGAGATATAGAAACAAAAATCGGAAACGTTAAACTGATAGCGGTGGAATAGATGGGTATATTTAGCAGAATGAAAGAGATATTAAGTGCCCTTTTTAGACAAAGGGCAAGAGAAGAATTTAAGATAGACACTGCGACTAGTCCAGAGATGCAGAGAGTTATAGAAAAATGTGCGTACATCTATAAGGGCAGTCCGTACTGGTTAGACAAGGACGAGCATATAAAGACTATCAACTTTGCAAAAGCGGTATGCTCGGAGACAGCACGCCTTGCTACCCTTGCAATAGGTATAGAGATAGATGGCAGTGCAAGAGCTAATTGGTTGCAGGAACAGATTGACAAGGAATTGGAGCAGGTGCGACACCATGTAGAATATGGCTGTGCATACGGTACAGTTGTATTAAAGCCTAACGGCTCAAGTGTGGACTTGATTACGCCAGAAAACTTTATTGTAACAGACGAAAGCAATGGAGAGATTCAAGGAATTGTGTTTGTACATCGTGAAATTTCCAGTGATGGCAGGACATACTACACTAAACTAGAATATCACAGATATATTGAGGACGTGTATCAGATCACAAACAGGTGCTATGCTTCTAAGGATGCAAACGATACAGGAAAGCCAATTGACATAGACGAGACACCTTGGCGTGGAGAACTAGAAGATGTAGGACTTGCAAATCTGAACGGACAACGCCTGTATGCAGTTCTTAGGACTCCGCAGGCGAACAATGTAGACTTGCATTGTAGTTTAGGATTGCCTATTTTTTACGAAGCAATAGAAGAGCTAAAAGATTTAGACACTGCATACAGCAGGAACGCAACAGAGATATTCGACAGCCGAAGAATGTTGCTGCTAGACTCCGACAAGTTAATGGAGACTGGTACAAGGGTAAACAATACTCAAGATGGATTTGAGAGAAGCAAGAAGCGGTTGAGATTACCAGAGTTTGTTAAGAATGTAAACAGCACAGACATTAAAGGATTCTATCAAGAGGTAAACCCAAGTCTCAACACAGATACACGATTGACAGGAATCAATGCCCTGCTGTCACAGATTGGGTATAAATGCGGATTCTCCAATGGATACTTTGTGTTTAATGAGACTACAGGCATCCAAACAGCTACAGGCGTAGAAGCAGAGCAGCAGAGAACAATACAGTTTATCAAGGACGTTAGGGACAAGCTACAGTTCTGCATGGATGATTTGATTGCAGCACTTAATATCTTTGCTGATCTGTACCAATTAGCACCAAGTGGACCGTATGAGACTTACTATGACTTTGGAGACATAACATACAATGAGGACGAGGACCGTTCTCGTTGGTATAGCTATGTTGTAAGCGGCAAGATTCCTTTCTGGTACTATTTAACAAAATTTGAGGGATTCAGTGAAGAAGAAGCAAAAGCACTTGAAGAAGAAGCACAACCGAAAGAGCCAGACTTATTCGGGGGAGATGAAGAATAATGCTAACGCCAGATTACTTATGGTATGTGCCAGAGAAAGCAGAGAAGCAGGCGGAAGAACTGCATAACAAAATTGTATCTGTGATTATCGAACGAATGATGATAAGGCTAGGACGTGGGGAAGATTACCTTTTTACTCCTATTGACAAGTGGCAAATGGATGTATTGCAGGATGCAGGGTATATCTTGCAAGCGGTACAGAAAGAGATTGCACAAACAACAAAGATAGGCATTAATACAATCGCACAAACAATGAAAGAAGCAGGTATAAAGGCTATAGAATGGGATGATGCGGTGTATAAAAAGGCAGGTCTTGAACCAAAACCACTCGGGGAAAGTCCTTATCTACAACGATTGTTGCAGAGGAATTATGAAAAGACCAAGGGAGAGATGCATAACTACACCGGTACAATGCCGAACGCCTGCCACGATAACTACATAGATGCAGTGGACAAGGCATATAACCAAACTGCAAGCGGTACAACAAGCTACACAGAAGCGGTCAAAGAAGCTGTTAACGACATTATAGACAAGGGTGCAGACGTAACATACCCTAGCGGACGTAGAGACAGCATAGAGACAGCTACAGCGAGAGCGGTCCGTACTGGTGTAAGCCAGATGGCAGCAGATATTACAGACGCACGTATGGACGAGATGGATTGGGATATTATCCTAACATCTGCCCATCTGGGAGCCAGAATCGGAAACGGTGGGGATAATTTAACCAATCATTTCTGGTGGCAAGGCAAGTTTTACAGCAAAAGCGGTAATGACCCAAGATTTCCGCCTTTTTCAGTCTGCGGTATGGGAAATGTGCAGGGAATCCATGGGGCAAACTGCCGACATAGTCACGGTCCGGGGGATGGAATAAACAATCCGTTCGAGGACTATGACAGCGAAGAGAACCGCAAGGAATACGAGAAGAGAAAACGCCAGAGAGAGCTTGAAAGACGTATCAGAAAGACGAAACGGCAGTTAATCGGCATGAAAACGGCTGTGGATAATGCAAAGGACGAAGCCTTAAAGCATGAGCTTGATATGGAATATCAGAAAAAGGCTGCACTGTTGCAGAAACAGAATCAAGCTTATAAAGATTACTGCAAGCAGAACAATCTTAAGACACAAAACGAAAGACTCAACACCGCAGGATGGGACAGAAGTCAATCATCATTTGCTAGAGGTGCAGCGACTAGGTATAATAACGCACGAGGTAAATAATTTGGAAACTATTAATCAATTCATGGTTGCGTGTGGGTGGATTATAACAATTGGTGGAGCTATAGGTGTATTGTATAAAGCCTATAAGCATTACAAGAAGCCTACGGACGATTTAGAGCAACGTATAACGTCAATAGAGACGGATATAAAGGACATTAAGCAGAAGCTTAACAGTGACTACAACGCAATTAACAGCCAACAGGACGATGTAAATTTAGTCATGAAAAGTATGTTTAACTTGATTGAGAACAAAATCACAGGGAACAACATCGAGGGTCTAAAAAAAACCAGAGACGAGTTAATAAACGCACTGACAACACACGAAAAGTAAAGGAGAACAAAGAATGAATTTTAAAGAAGCATTTAAAGCTATGAAAGCAGGGCATAAAGTAAAACTTCCATCATGGGGTGGCTTTTGGTTCTGGGATACAGAAAAAGAAACTATTATGATGCAGTGCAGACCAAAAGATTCTGATAAAGGGCAGGGAGATTTACTTGATATTAGAGAGACACAGAGGGTTGAATATACACTTTCTAACATTTTGTCTAATGAATGGCTAATCGCAGATGAAACAAATTGCCCAGTTTTAGGTGGAGAAGCAACGTTTGGATTTGGAGATGCGATTAAGTACATGAAACGTGGGTTGAGGGTTGCGAGAAAAGGATGGAACGGAAAAGGGATGTATGTATTTTATGCCTCTGATTTTCAGTTTGGAACAAAAGCAGACTTATCAGAGTTTAATCCTACAGAAGATCCAGAATGTACAGAAGAAAATAAAGTATATGTATATGATTGCCTAGTTCTCAGAACCGCTGATAAAAAGTTACAGCCTGGATGGTTAGCATCACAGAGTGATATGTTAGCAGAAGATTGGATGTTTGTTGAATAAGGAGTGAAAGTATGGCTAAATATGTAAAGAAGCCTGTTGAGATAGAAGCAATCACGTTTGATGAGCTTATGAGAATCGGAGCAGAGAACGCTGATACTGTGGTTAACGGTATGCCTGTTAAGTTTATGTACAATGGTTACGTCATTAGACAATATGACAGCAATTCTTATATCATTCCGACACTAGAGGGAGATTTCCTCATGACAAAAGATGATATGCTTATCACTGGCGTAAACGGAGAAATCTATCCATGCAAGAAAGAAATTTTTGAAAAAACTTATGAAAAGTGTATTGAAAAATCCATAGTATAGCATTTACAATAATACTTGTAACAAATAATAGTTGTTGTTGAATAAATCATTTTTTACTTGCTAGTATGTGATTTGTTTCGAAGATTTTTCATGTTACAACCCTTTTTCTTATTGATTTTATAAAGTATAATACGGCAGGACTTCACACGAGGTCCGTGGAAACATAGTTCAGTTGGTTAGAGCATCCACCTCATAAGTGGACAGTCACAGGTTCGAATCCTGTTGTTTCCATTAGCCACAAAAGTGGCAATCAATAGCATTTATTTTCTGACCCTTTATTGGTAGAGCTGTAATTTTTTCATACTCCTCCAAAAAACGTTGAAGCATCATGTTGCCGCATGGTGCTTTTTTCGTGAAAAAAATTAGAAAAATGAGTAGAAAAAAAGAGTCTCCATATCTTACAATAAAAGAGTAGATTGTTTGATGCTCATGTGATTCAATCAACTAACCTCCTCCCGTAAGTTTTAAGAGAGAGTTAAAGGCTCAAGAGTGGTTCAAGCCCATTCTTCTCTTTTACCTTGGCTTAGGTTTATAAGTCTTAATCCATTACCGCATACGAGCGGTATACAAATATCGTATAGGAGGATATACAATGCAGAATTACGAACAGATTTTAGCAGAATTAGGAATCGAAGTACCAGAGGACAAAAAGTCCGATCTGAAAAAGAAGATGTCTGAAAATTACAAGACTGTAGCTGACTACGATAAACAGGTAAAGAAAAAAGATGACTACAAAATATCTTTAGACGATGTACAGACCAGATTAGCCGAATTAGAGAAAGAAGATGTTGACGGCCTTAAGGCTAAGATTACAACATTAACACAGGAGCTTGCAGACGAAAAAGAAGCAAGAGCAAAAGAAGCTAAGCAGACAGAGTTAAGAGACAAGGTAAAAGATTTCTTATCTGATAAAAAATTTGTAAATGCAATCACAGAAGACTCTATCCGCTCCCAGATGATTCAAAAATTAGAAGAAGAGAATGGGAAAAATGCAGAAGATGTATTTAAAGAACTTACTACTAAAGATGGGAAACCAATTGAGAACATCTTGGTTGACGAAAAGAAAGTACCAGATGTTAATATTCCAAGCTTCACAACTAAGTTCAACAGCGGAGAGCAGAAAAAGGGAACACAGAAGTTAAGGGAAATGTCTTTAGACGACAGAATGAAGCTTAAGGCAGAGGACCCAGACTACTATGCAACCTTATTAAATGACAGATAGATAATACCGACTCACAGTATGGAAGTGAGCCGCTAACCTAAAAATCCCTTAATAGTTGTAGGTAGATGGGACATAGATAAGTCCTTATCTATTCTTATTTAGGGTAGAAAGGACTTTTTTTATGCCAAGAACAGGAAGATTTGGCGGTTTTGATTTTGACCCAGAGGTTTTTTCTGAGTTTATGTCAGAAAACCCAACATGGAACGATGCTATTATTGCATCTGGTGTATTAGCACAGGACAATACAATCATGGACTTAATCGGAGAAAAAGGAAACGTTGCAACAATTCCTTTCTATACACCGATTGATGAACAGGACTCACAGGCTTTAAACAACGATGGAGAAACAGACAACACACCTGCTGAAATTACAGGAAAGAAACAGACTTGTATGTTAATCCAGAGAATGAAAGCTTGGAAATCAAAAGACTTTACAAAAGAGTTAACAGGTGCAGACCCTATGACTCATGTTGCAAACTCTGTTGCAGACTTTTATAAGCAGGTAAGAACACGTGACTTAATGACTACAGTTGATGCAGTTTTAAGTCTGTCTGGGATGGAAAACCACATTACAGACTTATCTTTAACTGGCGAGGGCACTGTTGGAGATGTAAACAAAATTGACGATACAACACTTATCTTTGCACAGCAGAAAGCTTTAGGAGATTCCGCTGACAAGATGGGATTACTTGTATTAAACTCTTACATCTACGCAAAATACAAAGCAATGGGACTTGTTGACTACAACAAATACACTATTGCTAACGCAGTAGAAAGAGAAGTAAATCTCCCTACAATCGGTGGATTTATCCCACTGGTAACAGATAAATTTACAGTTGATACAACAGGAACAAACCCAGTATACAAAACTTATATGCTTGGTACAGGTTCAGTGTTGACTTGTGATAAGACAAACTATGAAAATCCTTATTATACAGACTATGACCCAGAAACATCTGCCGGTATTGAAAAGCTGTATACAAAACAGGGTTATGTATTACATCCTAACGGATTTTCTATTAATGCTAACAAGATTGCAAAAGAGTCTCCTACAAATGCAGAGTTAGGAGCTAAAGCAAACTGGTCTTTAGCATTTAACCAGAAGAATATCCGCATGGGTGTTATTAAATCCAACGGATAAAAAGGAGTGATTTCATGGCAAATTATGTTGACTATGAATATTACAAAACCCTTTTTGGAGAGAAAGCAATCCCAGAAGCAGACTTTAATCGTCTGGTCTGGGATTCTTGCAAGAAGATAGATAATGCCACGACTGGTGTTGACAATGTGAAGAAACTTAAGATTGCTTTTCCAAAAGATGAAGATGATGCAGAAGCAGTTAAAAGATGTGTTTGCGAACTTCTGTCAATCACATATAAGATTGAGCAGGCAGAAACGAGAGTTGAAGCATCACAAGGTTACATCACATTAGAAGATGGAACTGTGATGAGTAAGCAGGTAGCATCTAAGAGTGCAGGAAACGAGAGTATAAGCTATGTGACTTCAAGTAACACAGGCACAGCTACATTGATAGATAAGTGTCTAGCGGATAAAGAAGCACAAAAGCAGTTATACTCTGACACAATAAGAGACTACTTATCGGGTGTCGCAGATGCCAACGGAGTAAGTCTACTGTATATGGGAATGTACCCAACGGAGTATTTATGAAAGATTGTAAAGTAAATGTTTTAGGAACTACATATAAAATCAGATTCAGACACGAGAACGAAGATGAAAAACTACAAGAATTGTCTGGTTATTGCGATTATTCAAATAAAACAATAGTCGTTGCAATTCTTGAAAAAAGTGTTGATTCTGTGGATAACATTGAATCGGTTCAAAAAAGTGTGCTTAGGCATGAAATTATGCACGCTTTCTTATACGAAAGTGGTTTAGATGGACAGTCCTGCAACACAGATTGTTGGGCAAATAACGAAGAGATGATTGACTGGTTTGCTTTACAGTCTAAAAAGATTTTTAAAGCTTTTAAAAGAGCAGGTGCATTATAAGCGGAGGGATACGATGTATAACGACACAATTACACTTTTCAATAGATATGAGAGTAAACAGGGCGATACATGGTATCCCTCTATTTTGCATAATTGCAATCTTAACATGGATAAGGCAAGTATCATTGCAAAGTATGGTTCTGACTCACAGGACAATGCTGTATTAAACGTACAGTATAGCCTAAAAGACGGTAAAAAGATGGTATGTAGTAAATCATGGTTACCGCCTAAAGAATGGTCTAAACAGGCAAATGATAAGCTGTCAGAAGCACTTACATTTAGTTCTAAAGCGAATGGTTTTGACTTTTTTATTGTTGGAGAGTGGGAGAACGAAGAGCCAATCGCAGATGATGATTATATTGACGGATTTTACGAAGAGATGAAGCTTAAGTATGATTATGTCTTTGCGATTACTGGCAGTGCCTTTTACGACATAATTCCGCACTTTGAGGTAATGGCGAAGTAGGTGGTTATATGGCTAAAAAGAAATTAGGAAATGTCAATATCAATACATCTAACATGATTGCGAATATCAGCCTTGAAAGATTTGACGACCAGATACAGCATGCACAATTTTGGCTAGACAGCCAAATTATGACTGATATGGTCCCTTATATGCCACACGAAACAGGCACGTTTATAAATGTGACAAGGGCAAAAAGTGCTTCTCTTGCAGGTACTGGGATGGTATGTGCAGGTACTGGACCAATGGGACGTTTTTTGTACTACGGTAAAGGTATGGTTGACGAATTAACAGGGTCTCCATGGGCAAGAAAAGGTGCTAAGAAAGTATTAGTTACCGAATTTGCAGGACATACCACCGCAAAAGTTGACTTAAGTTACCAGAATCCAAAAGCAACTCCAAAATGGTTTGAGACAGCAAAGAAGAATCACGGCAAAGCATGGGTTACTCATGTTAAGAAGCAGGCAGGAGGAAGTTAATGGCAGAAGAAAAGAAGCCAGTCAAGTACGACATTGATGGTTTTGACGTAATCACAACAGCATTGCAAGAACTGGTTAATCAATTTCCAGATTTGAGAGAGGGAGACGAAATTGCATTTTCTACATTAGATGATGCAAGCGGAAAAGCAATGTTTCCAATGAGTGGTGCAGTGATTGAAAGTGAGAAAGAGAGTATCACAGGACACGTCACACAAGTTTGCTTATATCCGTTTTGTGTGATATATCGTGCAAGCGGTACAAAACCAAAGAGAAAAGCAGATATTAAAGAGTGGTTGGATAACCTTGGTAAGTGGTTAGAAAAGCAAGCAATCACGATTAACAATAATACATATAAGCTAGAAGAATATCCGGCTCTGACAGGCAATCGAAAGTTTTTGACGATTGACAGACAGACACCTGCATATTTGGACAGCACAAACGAAAACAAGTCTGAAAATTGGGCAATCAACATTTCTGCCCGATACCAAAATGACTTTGATAGATAGATAACACATTAACTGGTCTGCATTATGAAGCAGATCACTAACCTTGAAAAGATAAAGGAGAATCAAAATGGCAGTTACAACAGGTAAAATTGCACGTAAATATATGGCTCATTTCTTAGATTCTGGTTCACTTTGTGGCGGAACATCTGGTTATGAACGTCTGGGAAAAGACTTAGAAGAGTACAATGTCGAACTGAATCCAGACACAGAAACATCTAAAAACATCATCGGAGAATCAACATTTAAGCATAACGGATATGAAGTATCTTCTGAAGCTGACCCTTATTATGCAGAGGCTGACTCTGTATTATCACAGAAATTGCAGGAAATTGTTGATAATCGTTACACAGACGACAACTTAAAGACAAACGCCGTAGAAGTGCATATGTGGAAAGAAGCTACAAGCGGAGCTTATGAAGCATATCAGCAGGAATGTTATGTAACACCTACATCATACGGTGGGGATACATCTGGCTATCAGATTCCATTTACCGTCAATTATGTTGGAGAACGTACAAAAGGTACTTACAACGTTGAAACAGGTAAATTTACAGCAGCTACAAGTTCAGTAAATACATCTAGCACAGGGAAATAGGGGTTAAACAATGGAAGAATTAAGAAGAAAAGTCAAAACTGGTGCCTTAAATGTGGTACTGACCAATGAAGATGATGCAGAGATTGGAAGATTTTCTTTCAATCCTGTTGATTTAAATATCGTTAGAAGATATGAAGAGGTAGTTGCTAATCTTGAAAGGATGGAAGTACCAGAAGATGCAACAGAAAAAGATATTCTGGAATTATCCGACAGATTAGAGGAACAGATTGATTACTTACTCAACTCTAAAGCTTCTAAATCCGTCTTTGCTATCTGTAATCCATTGACATTAACGGAAAGTGGAGATTTCTTTATTGAGAATATAATCGTTGAGATTGCGGACGTTATTGAGCAGGTAACAGACCAGAGAATCAAAAAGAAGTGGGCGAAAATTAAAAGGGCAACGTCTAAATATCACAAATAATGGAAGTTTGGGAACTTCCTACATCCATAGTAGTTGGTGGCATAGATTATGAAATACGCACAGATTTTCGTGCAGTTCTGGACATTTTAAAAACATTTAATGACCCAGACTTTGAGAACGATGAAAAGTGGATTGTTTGCCTTACCATTTTATACGTTGATTTTGGAAATATGCCACCACAAGACTATGAAGAAGCTATTGAAAAAGCCATCGAATTTATTGACATGGGTATCAAGGACGATGGGAAGAAACAACCTCATGTGATGGATTGGGAGCAGGATGCACCAGTTATCATCCCATCTGTTAACCGTGTGCTTGGGGAAGAAATACGAGCTATGCAGTATTTACACTGGTGGACTTTTTTAGGAGCTTATATGGAGATTGGAGAGTCCTTATTTTCGCAGATTCTTAGTGTTCGCATGAAGAAAGCCAAAAAAAAGAAACTGGAAGATTGGGAAAGAGAGTTCTACAAAGAAAATAAAACGCTTATTGACCTAGATGTTAAATATTCCGAAGAGGAATTAGAAGAACAGAAACGTTTGAACGATTTACTGAATGGGAAAGGGGCGTGATTGAATGGCTACACAAAAAGCGGATGGAAGTATTTATATCAAAACAGAAATTGATACAACCGAAGCAAAAGCAAGTGTGAAAGAAATCGCATCCCTTTTAAAACGTTTATCCAATCAAGTAAAAACCATTGGGAAATCAATGGAAAAAGCCATGAGTGGCGGTATAAAAGCACCAGATACAAAAGGTATGGATGTTGTCGAAGAAAAAGCAAAGACCGCGGCTGAGGAACTGGAAAAGACCGCACAGGCAGAAAAGAAACTTGATAACATAGACATTAAGACGACTGCACTTGATACGTTAGATAAAGCAATAGAAACAACAGGACAGAAGCTTGCAGAGTTGGAAAAAGCACAAATGGATGTATTCAACAGAAATCAGAGTGCAACATCTTCTCCTACGTTTCAAGCAATGGAAAGTGCAGCGGCTAAACTAGATCAGCAATACGAAGAGCTTCTTGCAAAGAAAAAGCAGTTAGAAGCACCGACAGTGAGTGTAGACAGTGGTCTACCTAAAAGTGCAAAGCTTACTGGCGGAACAGGCCTTGCAAGCGAAGAGAGTGCAAAAGCATTACAAAAATTAAATGCAGAAATCACAGGTACAGAAACGAGTGTTGAATCCTTAAACACCGATTTAGGACAAACAACACAATTGCAGGATGAAATCAGCAATTCAAATATCAAGACAACAGCATATCAGATTCTTGAAGATTCCTTGCAACGCCTTGATACACAGTTTGAGCAGGTAACAACGGCACAGCAAGAAATCTTTGCAAGAAATCAGAGTGCAACTTCTTCCCCTGCGTTTTTAGCATTGGAGAGTGCTGCAGAAAAACTCGGCAGACAATATGACGAATTACTGGCAAAGAAAAAGCAGTTAGACAGTGGAACAACAACCGCACAACAAACAGAGAAAGTACGTACTGCACCGATTACAGGAAATTACGCAAAGACAGCATCAGAAGAAAGTGAGAAAGCCTTAAATGCATTAAATAAGGAAATATCTAAGACTGATGCAAAAGAAAAAGGACTTGTTAACACAAATAGTAGGCTTGGTTCATCATTTAAGAATGTCAGTCAGTCTGCGGACAGTGCTAAGACAAAGACAGGCGGTATTTCATCTATCTTTAGTAGGATGGGTGGAGTCGTATCTGGACTTGGGAAACGTCTTGGTGGACTGGCACAGAACTTCACAAGCACTACAAACAGTGCTAATAATGCAAGTTTTTCTATTGGTCGAATGGTCGGTATGAGTATATTATATTCTACCGTTTTTGGAATGATTTCTAAAGTTAACAGTGGAATCATGACAGGCATCAATAACCTTGCACAGTATTCGTCTGCTACTAATGCTTCGATATCTTCTATGATGTCAGCATTAACTCAGCTACAAAACAGTTTGGCAACAGCATTTGCACCAATTTTGTCCGTAGTTGCACCTATATTAACGGCATTCATGAATATGTTATCGAAAGCGATCACGTATATAGGAATGTTTATAGCGGCACTGACAGGACAGAAATCTTTTACAAGAGCGAAAGCCGTACAAGAAGATTATGCGGCATCATTGAATAAAACATCCAGTGGTGCTAATAAGGCGGCAAAAGCCACAAAGAATAACGCAAATGCTACGAAAAAGGCAAATAAAGAGATACAGACATATCTTTCTGGACTGGATGAAATCCGACAGTATCAAAAAGAAAAAGATAACGATACCCCTAGTTCTTCTACACCATCCGCAGGCAGTGGCGGAGGTGGTGGCGGTGGTTACACTGGCCCATCCATTGGAGATATGTTTGAGAAAGTTCCTATTGAATCTTCCATTGCAGACATTGCTAAGAAGATTAAGGACCTCATAAAGAAAGAGGATTGGGAGGGACTTGGAGCTTACATTGCATCTGGTATCAATAAAGGATTGCAAAAAATCTATGATGCCATCAATTGGGATAATGTAGGCCCGAAGATTACATATTTTGTGAACGCATTTACACGGACATTCAATAGTCTTGTTGATCACATAGACTGGGATTTAATGGGACGTACTGTGGGTGCAGGTATTAATACAATTGTCAACACACTGAATCTGTTGATAGAGGGAATCAATTGGAAAAATCTTGGTTTAAAAATTGCAACAGGTATCAACGGTTTATTCAATGAAGTGAATTGGAATAATGTAGGGCGGTTGTTTGCGAATAAAATAAATGTTCCGTTTCAAATGTTAGAGGGAGCTGTAAATACTCTTAACTGGGCAAAAATAGGAACGTCAATAGGTGGATTTTTGAATGGTGCGATCAACCAGATAGATGTTAAGTCTATTGGTACAAGCTTATCTGGATTAGCATTAGGAATATTAACAACATTAGATAATGCACTTACTACAACAAACTGGTCACAGCTTGGCACAAAATTAGCAACATTATTAACATCTATTGATTGGGTTGGAATATTTGTTAGTGCAATATCTGTTGCAGGAAAAGCAATCACGGCATTAACACAGCTTGGTGTGTCTTTTATGGATAACTTGGCAAAAGGTATTACAAATGGGACACAGCAGTTTATTAGTAAGGGATTATCAGCATTGACGAGTTTTACTGCAAACTTAAGAAGCAATGCAGGAAAATTAGTAGATTCTGGTTTAAAGCTTATGTTAAATCTTGCAAAAGGTATAGCAAAAGCAATGCCAGACATCATCAAAAATGTACCACAGATTGTGATTAATATTGCAGGCGTTATTAACGATAATGCCCCTAAGATATTACTTGCAGGAGTACAGCTTATCGCAATCTTGCTCAAAGGTCTCATCCAGTCAATACCGACATTGATCGCAAACGTGCCAAAGATTGTGCAGGCAATCGTCAGTGTATTTACAGCTTATAATTGGCTATCACTTGGAAAAAGCCTCATCACAGGTATTAAAAACGGAATTATGAATGCAAAAAATACTGCGGTTGATGCTATGAAGAATACATACAATGGCTTGATTGATGCGATAAAGAATTTACCGTCTAAACTCAAAGGACTTGGAGAAAACGGAATTAAAGGGATAGGCAATGGAATTACTGGGAAATTGTCTGGACTTAAAACAACGGCAGGGAAAATATTGACCAATATCATAGAAGCGGTTAAAAATCTTCCTAAAGAATTATCAAAAAAAGCTACATCTGCGATAAGAGATATGAAAACTACATTTAAAAATGTCGATTGGGGCAGCGTTGGAATGAATGTAGTAAAAGGTATTGCAAAAGGTGTTGGAGATTTTGCATGGATTTTGGTTGATAAAATGACAGGTCTTGCACAAAAGGCGTGGGAGGGTGTGAAAGATTTCTTTGGAATCCATTCTCCATCAAGACTTATGAGAGATACGGTAGGTAAGATGATTCCTGCCGGTATTACAGTAGGTTTGGAAAAAGCTTTTCCATATACACTCAAAACCCTTATGAATCAGTCTGAACAGTTGGCAAATGTACCGTTCAGAACACCAGAGATTGCTACAGGTAAGATAATACCTGCGAAAGCATCCGCAGTGATCGCACAAAAGCAGAACAGCACAAACAGTAACAATAATGACGTACTTAATTTACTTGAACAGCTATTATCTGTTACGAAGTCCTTAGAATCAGACAACAGCGGTAACAATGGTGGGGATTATCATTTCACAGCACAGATTAACCGCAGGACGTTGTTTGATGAATTTATCGAAGAAGCAAAACTAAGACAAATGAGTAATGGTAGAAATCCATTCAGCCTTGCGTAGAAAGGAGTAAAAAATGGCACAGGATTATATAAAAATCAATAATAAAAAAGTCTGGCAACCAGATTCAGACACAGCCGTAGCTTTTGAAACTACCTATACGCAAGGTAGCACGAGGGCACAGTCTGGTAAAGGAAAGTTTACCCCGATGTTCACAGTAGAGCGATTTACATACAGTGCATCGGATGTGCCAATGTCTAAGGTTACGGAAATATTAGAAATGGTGGCACGTGGTAAATCTTTTGATTTACATTATTTTTCTGTATTTTACGGAGAGTGGAGAACAGCAAAGTTTTATGTCGGACAGGTATCGGACATTAAGATAAAAACACTTAAAAATAACCATGAAAAAGTATCAAGTATATCTTTCAATATGCAGGGGGTTAACCCGATATGATAAATGTAAGTGATGAATTTAAACAGCTAATGACAGAACGACAAGATTTTAAATGCAATGCAGAAGTAACGCTTGCGAATGGAACTGTACTGCCATTAGGAGAAGATGATTTTTCAATAGATAATAATAGTCTGGTCGATGCGGCAGGTGCTAACACCATTCCTTTAGGTGTTGCACTCAGCCGTAATGTACAGTTAGAAATCATGAATGACGATGATCACTTATCCAATTATGACTTCTTCGGAGCAAAAATCAGACTGTATCTAACATTTGAATTATCAGAGACAACAGAAAAAATTGAATACGGTACATTTACTGTCACTCAACCAGAAACCTATGGAAGTGTTGTAACAATTGTTGGATACGATGATATGTATAAAGCAGATAAGGCATACAGCACAGCATTGACGTTTCCTGCGACAGCAAAGAGTGTATTGATAGATAGTTGTGATACCTGTGGTATCTTGATTGGAGACAGTAACTTTTTACATAACGATTTCCAAATACCAACCATGCCATCTAGCGAGTACACGCACAGACAGATTATAGGATTTATTGCAATGATTGCCTGCGGAAATGCAAGAATTGACCGCACAGGGCGATTGCAGATAATGACCTATGATTTTGATTATGATAATGAGAATATTCATAAATTGGTTGATTACAATAATCTGACAAGTGATACGAACGATGTGCAGGTAACAGGCGTTCGAACGACACAAAAGGTTACTACAACCGATGATGGCAATACAAGTGACACAGAAAAAACGGTACAAGTTGGTAAAGATGGTTATGTTTTATCTGTAGAGAACCCACTTGTAACAGGGCATGAAGAGACACTTATTTCGTGGATTTATGAAAAGTTTGAAAATGTGACTTTTAGAGCTTTTACGATGGACTATATATCTTATCCAATAGCAGAGTTTATGGATAAGATTAAAGTTACAGATTGGAGAGAAAATAGCTTCTATTCAGTATTAACAGATGTAAACTTTGTATTCTTCGGATATACAACATTAAAGAATAGTGCAGAATCTCCATTGCGTAACCAGAGCAACTACACATCAAGTAATCAAAAAGCGATCATACAAGGTAAACAGTTAGTTGAGCAGGAAAGAAATAACCGTCAAAATGCTTTAGATAAGATGCAAGAAGCATTAAAAAACAGTAATGGAATGTATGCAACGCAGGAAATACTGTTAGATGGTTCGACTATATATTACTTGCATGACAAACCAACATTAGTAGAATCAAAGAATGTTATTAAATTGACATCGGAAGTTATCGGATTCTCTATTGATGGTGGTAAGACATATCCTTACGGATTTACGATCACTGGGGAAATGGTAGCAAGATTGCTTTATACAGAGGGTATTAATGCAGATTATATCAACACTGGTGCATTAACTGTCAAAGATAAATCTGGAAATATCATCTTCTATGCAGACATGGAGACTGGTACTGTAAAGATTTCTGGGGATAACGTCACAATCGGTGGTAAATCAGCACCCGATGCGATCAGTGATGCAGTGAAAGAATCTAAGAACTATGCAGACGGTAAAGTATCAGACTTTGCAGAAACAGTTACAAAAAGTGTAGCTGATCTACAGAACCAGATTGACGGACAGATCGAGACGTTCTACTACGACTATGAGCCAACTCTAAAAAACATCCCTGCTTCTGACTGGACAACAGAAGATGATAAAAAGAAGCATGAGGGAGATTTGTTTTACTGGAAATCTAAAGGTTATGCTTACAGATTTTTCAAAGACGGCGATACATGGAAGTGGCAGTTAGTACAAGATACGGACGTCACAAAAGCATTGCAGACAGCATCTTTTGCACAGTCTACAGCTAACAGTAAGTGCCGTGTATTCCTAACACAGCCTACACCACCTTATGACACAGGAGATATGTGGAATCAAGGACAGAACGGAGACATCCTTACTTGCGTGGTAGCAAGGGGAGAGGGTGCAAGCTATGTGGAAACCGACTGGCAGAAGCTTAACAAGTACACGGACGATGAGACAGCCAATAAGGCACTGGAAGAAGCCAGAAAATCTCGTGCAATGATTATCAATCTGGACAACGATTATCAAGCAATCACGACAGATTATAAGGGAGAGTACACAACGTTTCCAGAGTGCCGCACGACAGCACAGGTTTTGTATGGTCATACCGACATATCTAACGACTGTACTTATAATGTGCAGAAGTCAAGCGGTGTCGTAGGTTCTTGGAACAATTCAACTCACACATACACTGTGACAGCATTAACAACAGACGTGGGATGGGTGGATATTACAGCAAATTACCTAAATACATATTCTGTTACGAAAAGATTTGACATTGCTAAATTAAAAGGCGGTATCCCTGGAGAGACAGGTGCAAAAGGAGATAAGGGAGAAACTGGAGCAAGCGGTAGAAGTATCACAAGTTCTGAAACGACTTATCAAGCATCCAACAGCGGAACGGTAGCACCAACAGGAACATGGAGCAAAACACCGCCAAACGTTGCAGAAAATCAATATCTGTGGACGAGGACCATATATACTTACTCTGATAAAACCACAAGCACAACATATTCCATCGGTAAGATGGGAGCTAAAGGAGAACAGGGTGCAAAGGGAGAAACTGGTGCTACTGGACCGCAAGGGGAAAAGGGTGCCACTGGACCTCAAGGGCCACAGGGCGAACAGGGAATCCAAGGTCCGCAAGGAGAAAAGGGCGAAAAAGGCGACCAAGGACCACAGGGTCTACAAGGTATTCAAGGCCCAAAAGGAGAACAAGGAATCCAAGGACCTAAGGGTGCTAGTGGAGATACAACATATTTTCACATTAAGTATAGTTCTGTGGCAAAACCCACAACAGCTTCTCAAATGACTGAAACCCCATCTACCTATATTGGAACATACGTGGACTTTACAGAAGCCGACTCAAGCGACCCATCTAAATATACATGGGCAAGATTCCAAGGATTGCATGGAGAAAAAGGTACACAGGGTATCGCAGGTACTAACGGTATTGATGGAAAAACATCTTATCTTCACATCAAATACTCAAATGACGGTGGAAAAACCTTTACTTCCAATTCTGGCGAAACGGTAGGAGATTACATTGGTACTTGCACAGATTACAACCTAAACGATCCAACGACAGTAGCTTCTTATACTTGGGCGAAGATTAAAGGCGAACAGGGTATTCAAGGAGCTAAAGGGGATAAAGGCGAACAGGGTGTTGCAGGTAAAGACGGAACTGACGGTAAAAATGCAACGTATATTACTGTATCTGGTACTAATTATGATACGGTTCAAGGAATTAGTAAAAATGCATCATATGTTCTTATAAATGGAATTAAATATGATTTTATGCCAACTAGAGGACATACATTAGTAGTTATCAATCCATCCAGTGGTGCTATAGAAAGTATAAAAAGTTATGATACATATACGACAGCAAGTGCATTAGACAGCCCATTGAGTGCAGTAGCATCTGGAAAAATAATATGTTTGTTTACTGCGGATGCAAGCGGATTAACCCGAACCGCCAGAAACACATTAATAGAATGTGGTTCTGCAATGACCGACACTTGGGGAAGTTCTCGTGTTACTCATCTTTTTATCGGTATGAAAGGATTAGAAAAGGGCAATGCATATGAAATTATTGCAAAAGGAAGTGATGCTACAAAAAGTATTACCGCATATTATACTGCATCTGGAATAGTTCTTAATGGACAAGTTGGAGCGACTGGACCGCAGGGAGCTAAAGGAAATGACGGTGTATCTCCGACAGTATCAATTTCAAAAAGCGGTACAGTAACAACCATCACAATTACAGATAAAAATGGAACACATACACAGACTGTCAATGACGGAACGAATGGAACGGCAGGTAAGGCAGGTGCGGACGGTAAAACACCATATTTCCATGTTAAGTATAGTAACGATGGCGGTAAGACGTTCACTTCTAATTCGGGAGAGGACGTTGGAACATATATCGGAACTTGCACCGACTATAACCAAGCAGACCCTACAACGGTTGGTTCTTACACTTGGGCAAGAATCAAGGGAGAGACAGGGGCAACAGGACCACAGGGAGAAAAAGGGAATACGGGAGCAACTGGTCCGCAAGGAAGTGCAGGAAGAACGTACTTCATGGAAACATCGTCAAGTATCGTGAAAATGTCTGCGGACAACACGATTGTGCCGAACTACATTACATTATCTGGTTACTACCGTGACGGTACAGCAACAGCACGTACAGCTTATAAGTGTCGATTCAAGATTGAGGAAACAACGGACGGAGATACATACACGACCGTTTATACTTCATCCTCAGATGAAACTGACATTACCCATGCACTGTACTCTGTGCTAGCAAGTGGTTCAAGCGGTGTTACTGCAAGCGGTTCAAGTGGTATCGGTATCTCAAGAAATCTTACAGCGTTAAGGTGTACGATGTATGCCGCAGGTGGATTTTCACAGGTGTTGGATATTGAGACAATTCCAGTAGCCATTGACGTAGATGCACTGACTCACGAAGATATATTCAATCTGCTGACCAACGACGGAGCATGGCAAGGTATTTATCGTGGGTCTGACGGTAAGTTGTATATCAACTTTACTTATGCTAGAGGTGGAACATTAAATCTTGGTGGAAAAGCAAACACGTACGGTAATGGACAAATGCACGTTTATGATGCAAATGACAATGAAATTGTTGACATAAACACGAAAGGGATAGTCGTAACGCATTATATATCAGGCATGGGAGAAAAGCCAATATCATATGTGTGTATAACACCAGACGTGTTCGGTGGTATATATTTATCTGAAAACAAGGATGGAACTGGTGCATGTGCGATTTTGTCCCCAGATGAGATTGTATTAAAAAATAACAGCAGTGGACCAATTACAGTACAAACAGACATAACAATGCATATGACGGATGAATCACTTTATCTTGGGTCGACAAGTGAATATAAATTTCATTTTGGAAAAGAAAGATCAAGTTTTTATCAGCCAGTTACTATTGGTGGAAGTTTGTCTGTTACCGGAGAAAAAAACAGAATTATAGACACAGAAAATTACGATACAAGAAAGCAGTATTGCTACGAGACAGCAACTCCATATTTTGGAGACATCGGAACAGCACAAACTGATGAAACAGGAAAATGTTACATAGACATTGACGATATATTTGCAGAAACAGTAAACACAGGTGTTGAGTACCAAGTATTCTTGCAGAAAGAGGGACAAGGCGACATATGGGTAGAAGAAAAGACTGACAGTTACTTTATCGTAAAAGGTACTGAAAATCTTAAGTTTTCATGGGAAATCAAAGCAATTCAGAGAGATTATGAGTTTGAACGACTTGAAAAATTCGACAACTCAGAGAAAGAAGAAGTAATTGACTACGAGAAAGAATACATGGAAGAAATCAACGATTTAATTAAAGAGCAGGAGGAAATATTAAATGAAACAGTTGAGTAGCTTTATGGTATTAAATATTGACGGTGGAGACAGAGTATCATACACATACAATGAGATTGATGATAACACAGGCGAACCAATCAGCAGAAATAATAAGGGTAATTTTTATATAGTGGACGATGAACTCAAAGAGCATGTCAAAGCTATTAGAGACTTTATCAAGGATAACAAACTGAACGATTAAGGAGTAATATTATGGCAATTAATATACCTTTGGTGCATATCTCAGATTTAACAGAGAAAACAACTATCTCAGATTCAGACTACATGCTTACTGGTGGAAGTACTGCTAGTAAGGTTAAGTGGTCAACAATCGTGTCTTTGATTAAAACTAAATTAGGGATTGGAAATATAGAAAACAATATAAGTGAAATACAATCAGATATTTCTATGTTAAATTCTGACTTAAAAGATGCATTTGTAACTCAATATGCCGAATTGAATGGTACTGGAAACAACTATTTTTATGTTGATCGTAAACAAGGTTATCGCTTGAGTTCTGCGATATTGCATGTATATGATACTGGTTATATACGTGTTGAAGCAATATCTCAGGAAGTTAACAATGAGAATAGTTATGTGTTATGGACAAATAATAGTTATCCAAAAAACAAAAAAATTGGCTGTGATCTTGTATGGATCAAAGAAAACTTCCAATTTTGATACGATTATAGTAGGAACATCTGTCTCAACAGTAAGTCAAACGGTATAAGTGCCGATTGTAGAAAGTATCGAAACATCAACCGATTTTAAATTAAGGAGGGTATATGAACGTAGATATGACGTTTTCTGTGTTGTCGGAAAATCTTAGCACAAAAATAAATACAATCATTACAGAAGTAAAAGAGGTGGATGCAAATGGCAAAGATAAATGATTTACCGATATTGTCTAATCCGACGGAAGATATGTATTGTCTGGTTGCAAAAGAAGATTTACAAAAAGTACCGTGGTCTGCGATTATGGGGCAGATTGTAGCACCTTATATTGCAACCACTGTCGCAGGTATGACAGACAAAACACTTACACAATCAGATAAGCCTGCGGATTCGGCTATAGTTGGAAAGGAAATTGGTTCACTAAAGGAATCTATAAAAGACATTATCACCAAGACACCGACTGAAGAAAAGACTGATGTTGAAGCAACAGAAATCATAAATGGGAGTATTATTTTAAGCAGTGGTAATCTGTCAAAAAATCAGTACACAACAAGGTTTGTGGTAAACCGATACGACAATGTAAATCGTGGAAAGTATGAAGCACACGGATATGCACAAGGAAACCAGTGCCTTTATGTGGTTAAAAAAGGTGATGAAGTTAAAGCATATCAGAAGGTTGGTGACCCGATTGATGCGGCAGGAACAAAAACACTTAATTTAACCATTGAAGAAGATGGTTGCACAGTGTATGTCGGTGCTTATGAGAACATTGTTGGATGGTTGAAGAAATACGGAGAGAAGAAAACACTTAATAACAATATTGAAGTACCGCAGATTGACATTGCTAAAATCACAAAATCAAATCTGTATGGGAAGAAAGTAACACTGAACGGTGACTCAATAGCGTACGGTCAAGGCACTGGGGGCACTGGATTCATGGATTACATTGCTGAAAAGTACAGTATGGCACTTGATAAAAAGCAGTTAGCGGTGGAACTATCGCAGATTTATCTAAAAGATATCCCGATAAACATTGTATTTGCAATACAGTATCTGATATGGCGAAAGATGCTGATTATGCTATATTTGAGGGTGGATATAACGATTGGAATTTATGGACACAGATAGGTGCGATTACAGATACGATGTCTGATGATTTAGATACTTCTAAGTTCTACGGAGCACTCGAAAGCATTTGCAGGCAGGCACTTAAAATATGGAAAGGTAAAAAAATTGGGTTTGTGATTACTCATAAAATCAACGATGCATGGAGAACACAAAAACAAGAAGGAAACACATATCCTACTCTTGAAGGCTATTACGATGCAATCCGTAAAGTATGCGAAAAATATTCAATACCATATCTTGACTTATCAAGGGTTAGCAGATTTAATACTGAATTAACAGATTATAAACCATATACATATAATTCAGATGGTATTCATTCAACAAAAGAAGGGTATGAAAATTTCTATGTTCCGTTGATTGAAAGATGGATGGAGCAATTATAAAAACCTTAACAATTTGAAAAGATAATCGGCAATAATAATCAACTAAAGCAGGCTTTAGTTAACCAAAAGAAGTTTTATCAAGTATAAAAAAATCCCCCTACAAACTGTAGGGGGAAAGTATAAAATTGAAGATTAAGTATGAAAAAATCTTCAAATACATATTAACATATATTTCCACAAAATGAAAGGAGAAATTATGAATCTTAAATTACGTTTCAAGAATAAAGCAACATTAGTAGCATTGGCTTCTGCCTTAATTGCATTTATCTATCAGATTCTAGGAATCTTAGGTATCACAGCACCAATCACACAGGATGTAGTATCACAGCTTGTAGGTATCATCCTTAATATCTTAGTGGCTGTCGGGGTATTGGTGGACCCAACAACAAAGGGAATCGGGGATAGCGAGCTTGCAAAGAACAAGACGGATATTGCTGAGGTAATCGAATATAAGGAGGACTAATATGGCACATACGGTAGACAAGCTTCTTACAGTAGCCAAAAGAGAAGTCGGATACTTAGAGAAGAAAAGCAAGAAGAATCTAAACAGTAAGACAAAAAACGCAGGTAGCAACAACTACACTAAGTACGGAGCATACTTTGGCATTAACGGTCCAGATGCTTACTGGTGTGACATGTTTGTGGATTGGTGTATGGTGCAGGCATACGGCAGGGATGTAGCAAAAAAACTCTTACATGGATTTAGTGCATATACTCCAACATCAGCACAAAAATTCAAAGACAATGACCAGTGGCATAAAACACCACGGATTGGAGACCAGATTTTCTTCAAGAACTCTCAAAGAATCTGCCACACTGGGATTGTGTATGCAGTCACAGACGAGATGATGTTCACGATTGAGGGCAACACCTCTAATAGAACAGCCGTTGTACCAAACGGTGGTGCTGTATGCAAGAAATCCTACGCAAAGAGTAACAGCCGTATTGCAGGATACGGAAGACCTGCATATGATAAGATATCAGTTAGCTATACTACAGTTAAAAAGACATCTTCTAAATCTGCGATCAAGTGGTTACAGAAGAAGCTAAACGCAAACTGTACATATGCGAATAATCATCCGCTGTCTGTAGATGGTATCTGGGGAACTAAGACATACAAAGCACTACAGAAGTATTGGAAACAGTTGGGTTGGAAGACAACAGGAAGTTACGCAGGAAAGAAAACTTGCACAGCTCTGAAAAAAAATAGAAAAAAGTAGTTGCATTGTCGAAAATGATGTGATATTATAATCATCGTTGGTTACGAAATGTTCCATTTTTGTTCCAACAAAAATTAAAGACAATTGAGTTTATGCGGTTTGAGAGCATTTTGACCCCTTGACTTTTAATCAAGTTGTCCGGGGTTCGAATCCCCGCACGCTCACTATGCGGATGTGGCGGAATTGGCAGACGCGCTAGATTTAGGTTCTAGTGTCTACGACGTGCAGGTTCAACTCCTGTCATCCGCAGTTCTTTTAAGGATTGACAAGCATAACAAAATATGATAGAATATTCTTGTTATGAGTTACAAAATCATATAACACTTACGGGGTGTGGCTCAGCTTGGCTAGAGCGCTTGATTTGGGATCAAGAGGTCGCAGGTTCGAATCCTGTCACCCCGACTATAAGCGGGTGTAGTTCAATGGTAGAACTCCAGCCTTCCAAGCTGATCACGTGGGTTCGATTCCCATCACCCGCTT
>OBYZ01000422.1_pt1 | contig 43817 bp, 31 predicted proteins | sample 1501501 | NCBI WGS metagenome assembly OBYZ01 (sample SAMEA2580213, study PRJEB22360) | human gut metagenome | biome: human gut; feature: human-associated habitat; material: faeces | place: Denmark | collected 2008/2010
GTACGGGCAGAATAGACCAGCCCCTCTTTTTCAAGTTCTTGGAAGGCTCTTTGTACGGTGTTGGGATTGACCCCGGCTTCCTGAGCAAATTCCCTTACAGGTAGGAGTTGTTGTCCCATACTCAATTCCTTGGAAGCTATCTTCAGTTTGACGCGATAGGCGATTTGGAGATAGATTGGCGATTTTTCATCAAATGTCCAAGCCATAAGAGACTCCTTTCTAAAAGTATAATAGCGTTATTTTTGTACTACCATAATAATACAACTAAAATACTGAATTTGCAAGTAAAATGCCATATTTTCTCTAATTTCTTTGGCTTTTCTCAAACTTATGTTCCTATTTTTGGTACAATAGGGGCAAGTATATTCGACCTGAAGGGAGATTATTTTGAAAATTTTAGCAACAGATATGGATGGTACCTTTCTAGATCATCTTGGTGCCTATGACAAAGCACGTTTGGATAGCCTATTGGATGCTTGTGAAGCTAAAGATTACGTTTTTACCGTTGCTTCTGGCCGAGCCCTCTTGGCTTTGGAGGAGCTTTTTGATGGGTTTGTGGACCGCATTGCTATTATTGCGGAAAATGGGGCCTTGGTTCAGTACAAGGGTGAGGTCTTGTTCGAGTCCAAACTAGAACCTAAAGATTATTTGGAAATTGCAGACACGACCTTAGCCTTGCCAACTTGTGAGGGAATTCTTTTGTCAGGCCGTCGTGGTGCCTATGCACCAAATGATGCAGACCCAGCCTATCTTAAGGCCATGGAACGTTACTATGAAAATGTCATGGCAACGGACCTTGAAGCGGTGACAGATGATATTTTCAAGGTAACTGCTAAGTTCCAAGGAGATACCATCATGGAACGTGGTGACTACCTCAACACGATTTTTGAGGATATGACAGCTGTGACAACTGGCTTTGATTCTATGGATATCATCCTTAAAGGTGTGGACAAGGGCTTTGGTCTCTACCATCTTTGTCAAGAGTTGGGGCGTCATGCTTCAGATGTTGTAGCCTTCGGTGATAATCTCAATGATATGGAGATGCTGACCTTTGCAGGGCGTGCGGTTGCTACGGAAAATGCCCGCCATGAGATTAAGGCAGTAGCTGACGAAGTGATTGGTCACCATAAAGACGGTGCAGTCTTTGACTACATGGAAGGATTGGTGGACTCAGATGTCTGAGATTAAATTATTGGCCTTGGACCTAGATGGGACCCTCTTTACTAAGGATAAGCAAGTAACAGCTGAAAATAGAGCTGCTCTGAAAGCGGCAGAAGCTAAGGGGGTTCATGTGGTCATTACGACTGGTCGTCCTCTGCCAGCTATTACTCATATCTTGGAAGATTTGGGCTTGTTGGATGATAAGCACTATAGTGTGACCTTCAATGGTGGCTTGGTTCAGCGTAATAATGGGGATATCCTCATAAAAAAAGAGATGAGTCAAGAAGATTTAAAGCAGATTTATGCTGTTTTTGAGCCTCTGGGGCTTCCGATGGATGTTATCAGTGATGGCATTGTCTATGGTGTGCCAAGTAAAGGCAATCATTCTCTCTATCGTCAGGCTAATCCTACCTTGACCTTCGTTGATGTGGAGAGTATTGATGACATTCCTGAAAATATCGTCTATAATAAAGTAGTTACGGTCTGTGAGGAAGCGTTTTTGGATGCTCAAATTCAAAAAATACCTGACCATTTATACCAAGCGTTTGAGGTCTTTAAGTCTCGTGAAATTATCCTAGAGGTCATGCCTAAAGGTGTTCATAAGGCTGTAGGTTTGAGACTCTTGACTGATTACCTTGCTCTGGATAAAAGTCAGGTCATGGCTATCGGAGACGAGGAAAACGACTTGACAATGCTGGAGTGGGCTGGTCTAGGTGTGGCTATGGCGAATGCTGTCCCCAAGGTTAAGGCTGTTGCCAAGGCAGTAACGACAAAAACTAATGAGGAATCTGGAGTGGCTGAGGCCATCCACAAATATATTCTAGAGAAATAAGGAGAACCAAATGGGTCTATTTGATCGATTATTTGGACAAGAGGAAAACCAGTCACAGGAAACTGTAGCAAATCAGGAAATTTCAGAAACTGAGGCTCTTGATAATCAAGACTTGTCAACAAGTGAAGGGATAAGCGAGAGTCAAACAGAACAGCTCAGTGAGTCAGAGACTCAAGTAGAAGAGATTTCATCCACAGAATCTGTTGAATCAAGTGCTTCTACAGTGACTGAAGGAAGTGAAGCAGTGTCTGACGAAGACCTTTCTGTTGATAATCAGGCTTCAAGCGAAGCAGAAGGTGTTTCAGAGTCAGAAGAAAGTCAAGTTGCTGTGGAAAACCACTTTGCGAATGTCATGGCTGATTACTATGCTAAGAAGGCTCAAGTAGCTGCTGCTGCAGAAAAAGGTGAAACTGTCACTTTTGAAGCCGTTCAAACCCGTAAAGTTGAGGAAAAACCTGAAGAAGTTCAGGCTTCAAAAACTGAAACAGAACAAGAGAAATATAACCGTACCCTCAAGAAGACGCGTACTGGTTTTGCTGCTCGCTTGAATGAATTCTTTGCGAATTTCCGTCGTGTTGATGAGGAGTTCTTCGAAGAATTGGAAGAAATGCTGATTCTTTCCGATGTTGGGGTTAATGTTGCAACGCAATTAACGGAAGATTTGCGCTATGAAGCCCGCCTTGAAAATGTCAAAAAGACTGAGGATTTGCAACGCTTGATTATTGAAAAACTTGTGGATATCTACGAGAAGGATGATGTCTACAAGGAGCAGATTAATTTCCAAGATGGTTTGACAGTCATGCTTTTTGTTGGTGTTAACGGGGTTGGTAAAACAACTTCTATTGGTAAGTTGGCACATAAATACAAAGAAGCAGGCAAAAAAGTAATGCTTGTTGCTGCCGATACCTTCCGTGCGGGAGCGGTCGCTCAGTTGGTTGAGTGGGGGCGTCGTGTTGATGTGCCAGTAGTGACTGGTGCTGAGAAGGCTGACCCAGCTTCAGTGGTCTTTGACGGTATGGAAAAGGCCCTTGCTGAGGGAGTTGACGTCCTTATGATTGATACTGCGGGTCGTTTGCAAAATAAAGACAATCTTATGGCAGAGCTTGAAAAGATTGGTCGTATTATCAAGCGTGTGGTTCCAGAAGCACCTCATGAAACCCTCTTGGCCTTGGATGCCTCAACAGGTCAAAATGCCCTTAGTCAGGCTAAGGAATTTTCAAAAATTACACCTCTCACAGGCCTTGTCTTGACTAAGTTGGACGGTAGTGCCAAGGGTGGTGTGGTTCTAGCCATTCGCCAAGAGTTGGATATTCCAGTTAAGTTAATTGGTTTTGGTGAGAAAATTGATGACATTGGTGAGTTCCATTCAGAAGAATTCATGCAAGGTCTCTTGACTGGTTTGGTTTAAAAGAGTATTTAAAAAAGAGTGAGTACTGAGAAAAGGAATTCACTCTTTTTAATGGTGTCCTCACCTTGAAAAAAGTCACTTTTATTGGTAAAATAGTAAGGAAAAACGCATGCTCTGAAAAGTGAGCTGTAACTTAATCACTGAACAACCCCTAAGCCAAAAAAAGAGATGATTGTTTTCTCTTTTTTAAGGTGAGTCATAAGAAGATTTTTAATCTTAGTTTAAGGAGAAGACATGTCTGAACGTGGACTTTTGATTGTTTTTTCAGGGCCTTCTGGTGTCGGAAAAGGAACTGTTCGTCAGGAGATTTTTTCAACACCTGACCACAAATTTGAATACTCAGTGTCAATGACCACACGTGCCCAGCGTCCTGGTGAAGTTGATGGGAAGGATTATTTCTTCCGTTCGCGTGAGGAATTTGAAGAACTTATTCGTAATGGTCAAATGTTGGAATATGCTGAGTATGTGGGTAACTACTACGGAACACCTTTGACTTATGTTAATGAAACCTTGGATAAAGGTATTGATGTTTTCCTTGAAATCGAGGTTCAAGGGGCCCTTCAGGTTAAGAAAAAGGTCCCAGATGCGGTCTTCATCTTTTTGACACCACCAGATTTGAACGAGCTTCAAGAACGTTTGGTTGGTCGTGGAACAGATTCTGAGGAAGTTATTGCTCAACGAATCGAGCGTGCGCGTGAAGAAATTGCTCTCATGAGCGAATACGATTATGCCATTGTTAATGACGAAGTGCCTTTAGCTGCTGAACGTGTCAAACGTGTTATTGAAGCAGAACACTTCCGTGTTGACCGTGTGATTGGCCGCTATCGTAATATGATTTCAGAAAAGAAATTATCAGATAAATAAATTAGAAATAGGTATAGAATTATGATGTTGAAACCCTCTATTGACAAACTTTTGGATAAAGTGCCTTCAAAATATTCATTGGTTATTTTGCAAGCAAAACGCGCCCATGAATTGGCCGCTGGTGCTGAACCAACTCAAGAGTTTACGTCAGTAAAACCAACCCTTCAAGCCCTTGAAGAAATTGAATCTGGTAATGTGACTATTCACCCAGATCCAGAATCTAAACGTGAATTGGCACGTTTGAAAGTGATCCAAGCACGTCTTGCTGCTGAGGAAGAAGAACGTAAAATCAAAGAACAAATCGCTAAAGAAAAAGAAGAAGGCGATAAAATCTAAAATCAAAGTCATGCTTTGGTTTATGAGGAGAGGGGGAGCTGAGGCATAGTGTCTCAGCTTCCTTCTTTATGATGATAATCAAGAGCTCAGCTTTTCTTGAGCTTGAAAGATACTGGTCTTAAGGAAGTGACAGGAGGAAATTTATGGTTTTAGTAGCACAAATTATTGTAGACGTTCCTCTGATGCAGACGGACAGACCTTATAGTTACCTTATCCCTGAAGCTATGCAAGGTCAAATTGCCCTTGGTATGCGAGTGCATGTACCTTTCGGCAAAGGAAATCGTCTATTGCAAGGCTTTGTTATTGGTTTAGAAGAGCAGGAGAACTTGAGAGACTTTCCTGAATTAAAACCTATCGCTGAGCTTTTAGATTATGAGCCAGTCCTTAATCAGGATCAACTGGATTTGGCTGATCAGATGCGACATACGGTCTTTTCCTATAAGATTTCCATCTTGAAGTCAATGCTACCTGGTCTCCTTAATTCCCAGTACGATAAGGTTATCATGGCGACTGATAAACTGGATGAAGAGGATAAACAGACTTTTCTTCAGGGGAAGGATCATGTTCTTTTCTCGCAGTTGTCAGAGGAGCAGCGTCAAGCCATTCCTCGTCTGGTCCAGTCTGGGCGTGTAACGGTTGATTACCTTGCTAAGGATAAGCAGAACATTAAGACTGAGAAGCACTATAGTGTTCAAAAGGGCATTCTTGAGACTTTGGCTATTTCGCAACGGGCTAAGAGGCGTTTGGAGATGCGTGACTTCTTGCTCGAGAAGAGCGAGCCAGGGAAGGTGGCAGACCTCCACAAGCTTTTTTCACGAGATGTGGTTAAGTTTTTCATTGAAGCTGGTGCCTTGGTCATCACTGAAGTTGAGGTCAATCGTGCCGACAGCTACTTTGAAAAGGTAGAGAAGACGGATTTTCTTGAGCTTAATGTTCAACAGGCGCATGCTGTTGAAGAAATGACGCGCCAAATTGGACAAGGCGGCAAACCATTCTTATTGGAAGGGGTAACGGGATCAGGTAAGACAGAGGTCTATCTGCATCTTATCGAGAGGACCTTGGCTATGGGGAAAACGGCTATTGTCTTGGTACCAGAGATTTCCCTGACGCCCCAAATGACCAATCGTTTCATTTCACGGTTTGGTGACTTGGTGGCCATCATGCATTCAGGCTTGTCAGACGGTGAGAAATTTGACGAGTGGCGAAAGGTTAGGTCAGGCCAGGCCAAGGTTGTCGTAGGAGCGCGTTCGGCTGTCTTTGCTCCCTTGGACAATATCGGAGCTATCATTATCGATGAGGAACATGAGGCTACTTATAAGCAGGAGTCTAATCCTCGCTACCATGCTAGAGATGTGGCCTTGCTTAGGGCTAAGAGTCATGGAGCCGTGCTTGTCCTTGGGTCAGCAACACCATCTATTGAGACTCGGGCGAGAGCTCAGAAAGGGGTTTACCATTTTCTTGAGTTGACTCAGAGGGCAAATCCTAATGCTAAAATTCCGCAGGTGGAAGTGGTGGACTTCAAGGATTTTGTGGGCCGTCAAGAGGCGAGTGATTTTACACCACCTCTTTTGGAAAAAATCAGGGAACGTTTGGCACGTAAGGAACAAGTCGTATTGATGTTGAACCGTCGTGGGTATTCCTCTTTTGTCATGTGTCGTGACTGTGGCTATGTGGATGATTGTCCGAATTGTGATATTTCACTGACCTTGCACATGGATACCAAGACCATGAATTGCCACTATTGTGATTTTCAAAAAGCAATACCACATGTGTGCCCTAACTGTCAGAGTCGTCAGATTCGCTATTATGGGACTGGGACACAGAAGGCTTATGACCAGTTAACGGAACTTTTGCCAGAAGCCAGAGTGATTCGTATGGATGTTGATACGACACGTAAGAAAGGTGCTCACGAGAAACTCTTAGAGACTTTTGGAAATGGTAAGGCTGACATTTTGCTTGGGACTCAGATGATTGCCAAGGGCTTGGATTTCCCAAATGTCACCTTGGTAGGGGTCTTGAATGCAGATACATCGCTTAATTTACCAGATTTTCGTTCGGCTGAGCGTACCTTCCAGCTTTTGACTCAGGTGGCTGGTCGTGCTGGTCGTGCTGACAAGGAAGGGGAAGTTATTATTCAAACCTATAATCCTAGTCATTATGCCATTCGGTTTGCACAGCAACAGGATTATGAAGGTTTCTATGCCTATGAGATGGGGATTCGACGTCAGTTGGCCTATCCGCCTTATTTCTATACGGTAGGGATTACGCTTTCTCACAAGGATGAAGAGTTTGTAGTTCGCAAGAGCTATGAGGTTATGGCTTATTTAAGAGAGCACCTGTCAGACAAGGTGACCTTCCTAGGGCCTACGCCTAAGCCGATTGCCCGAACACATAACCTTTATCACTATCAGATTATTATCAAATATCGTTTTGAGGATAACTTGGAAGAAACGCTTAATAGGGTCCTTGACATGACTCAGGAGTCTGAGAACAAGGACCTGCGTTTGATTATTGATCATGAACCTCAGAATTTTACCTAATCTAGAAAAGGAAGAATATGACAAAATTAGTATTTATGGGAACGCCTGCCTTTTCAGCGACAGTGCTGGAAGGACTTTTGACCGATGAACGTTATGATATTGTCGCCGTGGTGACGCAACCAGACCGTGCTGTCGGCCGTAAAAAAGAAATCCGCATGACACCGGTCAAGGAAGTAGCCTTGGCGCATGACTTGCCAATTTATCAACCTGAAAAGTTGTCAGGTTCTGAAGAAATGGCACAACTTATGGCGCTTGGTGCTGATGGTATTGTTACTGCGGCTTATGGACAATTCTTGCCAAGTAAGTTGCTTGATAGCATGGATTTTGCAGTGAATGTCCACGCTTCACTCCTGCCAAAATACCGTGGTGGAGCACCCATCCACTATGCCATTATCAATGGTGATGCAGAAGCAGGTGTGACGATTATGGAAATGGTCAAGGAAATGGATGCTGGTGACATGGTTAGCCAAAAGGCCTTGCCAATTCTTGACGAGGATAATGTTGGTACCATGTTTGAAAAATTGGCAGTCTTGGGTCGTGACCTCTTGATTGAAACCTTGCCTGCCTATATCGCTGGGGAAATCAAACCTGTTCCTCAAGATGCCAGTCAGGTAACGTTTTCGCCAAATATTAGCCCAGAAGAGGAGCGTCTTGATTGGAATAAGGAGGCTCGTGACATCTTCAATCAAATCCGTGGTATGTACCCATGGCCTGTGGCCCATACCTTGCTTGATGGCAAACGTTTCAAAATTTATGAGGCGGACTTGGCAGAAGGTCAAGGTCAAGCTGGTCATATTATTGAAAAAACCAAGAAGAGTTTGGTAGTTGCGACTGGTCAAGGAGCTATTTCGCTTAAGACAGTTCAACCTGCAGGAAAACCTCGTATGGCTATTGCTGATTTCCTTAATGGGGTCGGACGCAATCTTGAAGTAGGTGATGCATTTGGCCAATGATTGGAAAAAAACAGCTCGTGGACAGGCACTTGAAATCTTAGAAGAAGTCTTCCAGGAAGGGGCCTACTCAAATATTGCTCTCAATGCACATCTGAGCAAGTCGCAGCTGACAGATAAGGACAAGGCCTTGGTGACGGAAATTGTCTATGGGACCGTGGCTCGTAAGATTACTTTGGAGTGGATTCTAGCCCATGTTATTGAGGACCGCGATAAGCTTGAACCTTGGGTCTATGACTTATTGCTTTTGAGCCTCTATCAGTTGGCCTATTTAGATAAGATTCCAGCCCATGCGGTGGTTAATGATGCCGTTTCTATTGCTAAAAATCGTGGCAATAAAAAGGGGGCTGAGAAGCTGGTGAATGCGGTTCTTCGTAAACTATCTAGCCAGCCTTTGCCAGATCCAAGCACAATCAAACGTGTCAATAAACGCTATTCTGTTCAGTATTCTCTACCTGTATGGTTGGTTAAAAAACTTATCGACCAGTATGGAGAGGATCGTGCCCTTGCTATTTTCCAAAGCCTTTTTGTGAGAAACAAGGCTAGTGTGCGTGTAACGGATGCGTCACGTTTGGAAGAGATTGCGGAGGCCACTGGGGCTGAGTGTTCAGTATTATCCCCAGTCGGGCTTGTTAAGTCTTCAGGTTACTTTGCTGGGACAGATTATTTTAAAGAGGGCTTGTTGACCATTCAGGATGAGACCAGTCAACTGGTTGCGCCAACTTTAGGGATTCAAGGTGAGGAAGAAATCCTGGATGCCTGTGCGGCACCTGGAGGTAAGACGGTACATATGGCCTCATATTTGACGAGTGGACATGTGACGGCGCTTGACCTCTATAATCATAAGCTTGCTCTTATCGAAGGAAATGCACAACGTCTTGGCTTAGCTGATAAGGTTAAGACTCAGAAACTGGATGCTAGTCAGGTGCATCAAGTCTTCGCCGCTGATAGTTTTGACAAGATATTAGTGGATGCACCTTGTTCGGGAATTGGGCTCATTCGTCGGAAACCCGATATCAAATATAACAAGGATCTCCAAGACTTTGAGTCCCTTAAGGCTGTGCAGTTGGATATCCTATCCAGCGTTTGTCAAACCCTACGACAAGGTGGTATAATAACATATAGTACTTGCACCATCATAGCAGAAGAAAATCAAGAGGTGATTCAAGCCTTTCTTGAGAGCCATCCTGATTTTGAGCAAGTTGCCTTAGACCATCCATGTAAAGACATCGTGGTCAATGGCTGTTTGGCAATTACCCCCGAACAGTATCTAACTGATGGTTTTTTCATCGCACAGTTGCGTAAAAAAGCTTAGGGTTACAGAGGAGGAAATGCTGACGCAAGTCAGAAAGAAAACTATGGAAATATCATTATTAACGGACATTGGCCAAAAACGGTCAAACAACCAAGATTTTGTTAATAAATTTGTCAACCAAGCTGGTGTTACCCTTGTCGTTGTTGCAGATGGAATGGGTGGACACCGTGCTGGAAATATTGCCAGTGAGATGTCAGTGACTGACCTTGGTCGTGACTGGATTAACACTGATTTTCGTGAGTTGAGTCAAATTCGTGATTGGATGATTGCTGCCATTGATGCAGAAAATCGTAAAATCTATGAGCTTGGCCAAAACGAAGAATATAAGGGAATGGGAACAACTATCGAGGTTCTTGCCTTTGTTGATAATGCTGTGATTTTCGCCCATGTTGGGGATTCACGTATTGCCCTTATCCGTAATGGTGAGTATAAGCAATTGACGAATGACCACTCTTTGGTCAATGCTCTTATCAAGGCTGGTCAGTTGACCGAAGAAGAAGCAGCGGTTCACCCACAACGTAATATCATTACGCAATCTATTGGGCAAGCTGCTCCGATTGAGGCTGACCTTGGTGTCCAACAATTGGAACCAGGAGACTATATTTTGGCCAATTCAGATGGATTGACTAATATGATTTCAATTGAACAGATTGTTCATATTGTCAACAGTCCTGGTTTCGTCGAGGAAAAAACGAGTCGTTTGGTAGCTGCAGCCAATGAGGCAGGTGGTCTTGATAATATTACCGTTGCTCTCATTAAGGTAGAAAGTGAGGAAGGATAATGATCCAAGTTGGCAAATTGTTTGCTGGACGTTATCGAATCCTTAAATCTATCGGACGTGGTGGTATGGCGGATGTTTATCTGGCTAATGACCTGATTCTGGATAATGAAAAAGTGGCTATTAAGGTACTTCGTACCAATTACCAAACTGATCAGGTGGCTGTGGCCCGTTTCCAACGTGAAGCGCGTGCCATGGCAGAACTCAGTCATCCTAATATCGTTGCTATCCGAGATATTGGCGAAGAAGACGGCCAGCAGTTCTTGGTGATGGAGTATGTGGACGGTTCGGACTTGAAGAAATACATTCAAGACCATGCGCCACTTTCTAACCAAGATGTTGTGCGTATCATGGGGGAGGTCCTTTCCGCCATGACTCTTGCCCATCAAAAGGGCATTATCCACCGTGACCTTAAGCCGCAAAACGTTCTTTTAACTAAGGACGGTACAGCCAAGGTCACAGACTTCGGAATTGCGGTTGCCTTTGCAGAGACTAGTCTAACTCAAACAAACTCTATGTTGGGTTCTGTCCACTACCTCTCACCAGAGCAGGCTCGTGGATCTAAAGCGACTATCCAAAGTGACATCTATGCTATGGGTATTATGCTTTTTGAAATGTTGACAGGTCATATTCCTTATGATGGCGATAGTGCAGTAACCATTGCACTCCAACATTTCCAAAAACCACTACCATCGATTTTGGCAGAGAACCGTAACGTTCCCCAAGCTTTGGAAAACGTGGTTATTCGAGCAACAGCCAAAAAACTAGAAAATCGTTACAATAGTACTTTGGAAATGAGTCGTGACTTGGTAACGAGTTTGCATCCTAGTCATCGACGCGATGCCAAGATAGTCTTTGATGATATGACGGATACCAAGACCTTGCCGAAGGTTGATCCAGTTCCATCAGCAAGTCCTGAGAAAAAAGCCGTTGCTGCTGAACCATCAGAGCCTACACCTGCTCCAAGTAAACAACCAAGGAAAAAAACGACACCAGCTAAGAAGAAAAAGAAGAACTTCTTCTCAACCTTACTCAAGGTTTTCCTAGGACTTGTCTTTATTGGTATTATCATCTTTGCTTATTTAGTCTTTACCAATCCTGATAATGTCCAAGTACCTAATGTGGTCGGTCAGGAGTTGTCCACAGCTCAGACTAAAATTGAGGGTGCTGGATTTAAGGTAGGAGAAGTCAAAGAAGTGGAAGATGACTCTGTCGATACGGGTAAGGTCATCAAGACAGATCCTACAGCTGGAACCACACGAAAAGAAGGATCAAGCATTGATGTCTATGTTTCTTCTGGTAGTAAAGGTTTCGCTTTGAAAGACTACAAGGGTAAAAACTATAAGGATGCCATTGAGGACTTAACTTCGAATTATGGTGTTTCTGAGGACCAAATTGATATTCAGCATGTCGAAGACGACAGTGCTGAAGAGGGAGAAATCCTATCTCAAAGTCCAGGGAAAAACAAGTCTTTCAATCCTAAGGATAGTAAGGCTAAGATTAAGTTCCGTGTGGCAACTCCTAAGACAGTTACCATGCCTGATGTGACTGGTTTGACGGTTTCAACAGCGATTCAAACCTTGAATCGTAAGAATATCTCAAGTAGTAGCATCGAGTACCACGACTATAATACTGGTGCCAAATTAGATAAGGATAAGGTTCCTAGCAGTACGGAGGTCCTTTATCAAGATCCACAAGCTGGTACAAGTGTTGATGGTACAGTGATTCTCTATGTTTCGGTTGCAACAGCAAGTTCAAACCTTCAGTCAAGCTCAAGTAGTACGACACATTCGTCATCAACGAGCTCAAGTACTGACAGTACAACTTCAAGCACTGAAACCTCGACAGAGGCTACTCACACAGAACTACAATAGATTAAAAAACTTAGACATAATGAAGAGAGGTTATTTAATCTCTCTTTTTTGCTACCTAGAGATCTTGTCGATAGCCTAAAAAGCCTGCTTGCCAGAGGTCAGAGATTCTTTTATAATGAAGACATCACATATAGGAGAGACGCTATGAGAAACCGTAGAAAACTGAGAAGGTATATCATTACCTACGATATTGTCATAACAGTCCTGGCCTTGATTTCCATTGGCTTGGTTATCTTTGATTTAGTTGGCTTAATTTCAATTGGAAGGCGACCTTTTAGAGTGATAGATCAGTCTATAACGCTCATATTTGCCATTGATTATGCGATTCGTTTCTCCTTAGCACCTCGTAAGCGAATCTTTGTGAAAACACATGTGTTGGACTTGTTGGCTATTATTCCCTATAATGAAGTCTTTACCTTCCTCCGTTTTTCAAGAGTGGGACGCTTTGCCAGGTTGGCCAAACTCTCACGTTTAATTGGTTTGAGTAGCAAGCTCAAGCATATTTCCAATCGTATCAATCGCAGAAATGGCTTTTATTTTCTACTTTCGGTTAATAGTATTATCATTCTTATCAGTAGTGCTGTTATTGCCCGAGTAGAACACCATAATTTTATAGATGCTATTTGGTGGTCTGTAGCAACGGTTACCACAGTAGGTTATGGAGACATCGTCCCTCGAACATTGGTAGGTAAGGCCGTTGCGGTCGTTCTTATGTTTAGTGGGATTGCCACTCTGGGCTTGTTAACAAGCTCTCTCAATAATATTTTTGTGCGGTCAGGTCGTCAGACTGAAAGAAAATTGGCTGAGATTGAGAAGGAGTTGGCAGAGCAGCGTGTCATACTGGAGGAAATCAGAAGTACGGTGCAACTCGTAAATAGTAAAATGGACAAAACTGACGATTAAGATTTTTGAATGAAAGACGGTGTTTCCTGTAATGGAGGCACTTTTTTTGCTTTCTGCGGCCCCTTTTCTATCTTGCTTAGTCGGTGCTCAAACTGGGTCTTTTTGTCAATTGCCTTAAAATTTGATAGAATGAAGCCTGTATACTTTTATTTGAGAGGTCCTTATGACCAAATTTAATTTTTTCTTAGTGGTGGAAGCCCTGCTTTTGACTCTGGGCCTGATCACCATCTTTAATAATGATATTACCAGTTTTATTTTCATTCTGGTATTGACCTTGTTGGCCGTTCGCTTTTTTAACAAGGAGTCCAAGAGTGATTTTGTCTTGACCATCTGTTTGATCTCACTTTTTCTGGTTTCCATGTGGAATATCTATGTGGTGCTTGCTATCCTAGTGGGTGTGGCCTATGTCATGATAAACCATTTTTCACAGGTTAAGAAAAAGAATCGCTACGCCCTCATCCAATTCAAAGAAGATAATTTGAATCCTCGAGCTGTCCGAAATCAGTGGATTGGGACTCGTATGGAACCTGTCAGTGATCGTTATGACTTTGATGATATCAATATCATCCGTTTCTTTGGGACAGATGTGATTGATTTGACTCAGGTTATTGTTTCGGGGCGAGATAATGTCGTGATTTTGCAGAAACTCTATGGACCGACGACTATCTTGGTACCAATTGATGTTTCCGTTAAACTCAACATATCGGCAATCTATAGCTCTGTCACCTTCTTTAATGAAGATGAATACGATCTCCGTTATGAAAGCTTGACCTTGCAGGGGGCAGAGTATGAGCATGCCCATCGGACGGTTAAATTGATTCTCAATGTGGGAGCTGGACCAGTGGAGGTACGTCGCAAATGAAGAAACAGTACCTATTTTTAATCCTGATTTATTCGGTTGTAGTTTTGGTTGGTGTTACCCTTGTAGTGATGGATAGCTTTAACCTCAACTTTTCACTGGTTTTCGACAATCTGTCTCAGGCCTTCCACTTCCTTTTTAACATGATTTTTGTGGTTCTGAGTTTGCTCATTTTGCTTTATATTCTCTGGGCCATTGCCAATGATAACAGTATGCGTTCAGTCAATCAGGATTTGCGCCGCATTATCAATAATCAACCAGTCAAACGTCAGGGAGATATTGAGTTAGACAAGAATATGATGCGCCTGTCTCATAAGATGCGTAAATTGACTAAGGACTTGCAGAAAACTGAGAATGCTCAAGCTCTACAAAGTCGTGATATTATCAAGAAGGAGAGAGGTCGTATTGCTCGGGACCTTCACGATACCGTTAGTCAGGAACTTTTTGCGGCTAGTATGATCCTATCTGGTGTCTCTCAGATGGCGGACCAGCTAAGTAAGGAAGATTTGCATAATCAGATCCAGGCGGTTGAGGCCATGCTGACGGACGCTCAGAATGATATGCGTGTCTTACTTTTGCATCTTCGCCCGACAGAGCTTGAGAACAAGACCTTGCAAGAAGGTTTGCAGATGATTCTTAAGGAATTAACCGATAAATCCAATATCCATGTCGTCTACAAGGATATGGTTAAGAAAGTGCCCAAGCGTATTGAAAATAATCTCTTTAGGATTGCCCAAGAGTTTATCTCTAATACCCTTAAACACGCCAAGGCTAGCCAGATAGAGGTTTACCTCTATCAAAATAGTCAGGAAATTCAATTGAAAATGTTGGATAATGGTGTTGGTTATGACTTAAATGCTTCGACTGACGAGATGAGTTATGGCCTGAAAAATATCCAAGAGCGTGTCGATGAAATGGCAGGAACTGTGCAGTTCCTATCTGCTAAAGGTAAGGGGACGTCTATTGATGTCCGTGTGCCGATATTAAGAGGAGAAGACAATGTCGAATAAGATTAATGTGATTTTGGTCGATGACCATGAGATGGTCCGTTTGGGCCTTAAGAGTTTCTTGAATCTCCAAGGAGATATAGAAGTAGTTGGAGAGGCAGGGAATGGTCGAGAGGGTGTCGATCTTGCCTTGGAACTGCGTCCGGATGTCGTCGTTATGGATCTTGTCATGCCTGAATTAGATGGTGTTCAAGCGACTTTGGAATTGCTCAAAGAATGGCCGGAAGCCAAGATTTTGGTTTTGACTAGCTATTTGGACAATGAAAAAATTTACCCAGTCATTGAAGCTGGTGCTAAAGGCTATATGCTTAAAACTAGTAGTGCGGCAGAGATTCTCAATAGTATCCGTAAGGTTTACCGTGGTGAAGAAGCTATCGAAACTGAGGTGGACAATAAGATTAAATACCATGATAGTCATCCGGACTTACACGATGACTTGACGGCACGTGAACGTGATATCTTGGCCCTTTTGGCTAAGGGGTATGACAATCAAACCATTGCTAATGAGCTATTTATTTCGTTGAAAACCGTTAAAACTCACGTGTCTAATATCCTTGGAAAACTCAATGTTGATGACCGTACTCAGGCTGTTGTTTATGCCTTTAGACATCATTTGGTTTCGCAGGATGATGAATAAAGCTATCAACTAAGCTTGTTATCTAGGGGCTAGAGAGGGTTATCATAACTCTTACCCCTAAGTCGGATTTTGTGAGTCAAATTCTTTGACTTTATTTCTAGCAAAACATATAATTAAACCATCCTAAAACTTTTCTTTTTTCATATGAGGTTGAAGCGACCTCATATCATCTATCTAAGTTCGCTTAGATGATGAAATCTCCTAACTCCTAGCAATCGGTATTTCCGGTTGCTTTTTTTGAAAAAAGTTTAAAAAAGTGTTGACAGCCTACTAGTTTTTCTGTAGAATAATAAGAGTCTTTTGGGGTATAGCCAAGCGGTAAGGCAAGGGACTTTGACTCCCTCATGCGTTGGTTCGAATCCAGCTACCCCAGTTCTACCTGAGGGTAGAGACACAGATTATGGTCCGTTGGTCAAGGGGTTAAGACACCGCCTTTTCACGGCGGTAACACGGGTTCGAATCCCGTACGGACTATAAGTACCAGCTAGAGAAAGCTGGTTTTTTTGTGTCCTTTTTGATAAAATAGAGGGGTTGACTGGCCTAGGTCAGACATTTTATACCACTTTAAAATCATAAATAACGAGACCTCGACTCGAAGAAAAAACTTTGTTTTGTGATGGCTGTCATATGATGATAAGCCCTTGGTCGAGTCGTGGTTTTATTTGAATAAGAAAACAGATAATAAGGAAATGCAATGACATACTATAACGTTGGAAAGATTGTAAATACACAGGGCTTACAGGGTGAACTTCGTGTTTTGTCTGTAACAGATTTTGCGGATGAGCGTTTTAAGAAGAAGAGTGTCCTAGCCCTTTTTGATGACAAAGATAATTACATCATGGATGTCGAGATTGCGAGTCACCGTAAGCATAAAAACTTTGATATCGTTAAGTTTAAAGGACTTTACCATATCAATGATGTAGAGAAGTATAAAGGTTGTAGCCTTAAGATTGCTGAGGAAAATCTAACAGACCTTGATGACGGGGAATTTTACTACCATGAGATCATAGGCCTTGATGTTTATGAAGGTGATACTTTGATTGGTCAGGTCAAAGAGATTCTCCAACCGGGTGCTAATGATGTTTGGGTAGTAAAACGTAAAGGCAAGAAAGATTTGCTCTTGCCATATATCCCACCTGTAGTTCTTGATGTTGATGTTGCAGCTGGTCGTATTGAGGTTGAGCTCATGGAAGGATTGGACGATGAAGATTGATATCTTGACCCTATTTCCAGATATGTTTGCTCCCTTAGAGCATTCCATTGTCGGTAAGGCAAAGGATAAGGGGCTTCTAGAAATCAACTATCACAATTTCCGTGAAAATGCGGAGAAGGCTCGTCATGTAGATGACGAACCTTACGGTGGCGGACAAGGCATGTTGCTTCGTGCCCAGCCAATTTTTGATACCTTTGACAAGCTAAATGTCACTAAGCCTCGCGTTATTCTCTTAGATCCTGCTGGTCGTACCTTTGATCAGACCTATGCAGAAGAATTGGCGCAAGAAGAGGAATTGGTCTTTATTTGTGGCCATTATGAGGGCTATGATGAGCGCATCAAAACTTTGGTGACAGACGAGATTTCCTTGGGAGACTTTGTCTTGACTGGGGGAGAGCTAGCTGCTATGACTATTGTAGATGCTACTGTCCGCTTGATTCCTGAGGTTTTGGGTAAGGAAGCTAGTCATAAGGATGATAGTTTCTCATCAGGGCTCTTGGAGTTTCCACAGTATACTCGCCCAGCTGAGTTTCGTGGCATGAAGGTGCCAGATGTGCTCTTGTCAGGCCACCATGTCAATATTCGACGTTGGCGTATGGAGCAGAGTTTGCGTAAGACCTGGGAGCGTCGGCCAGATCTTTTGGAAAACTATGATTTTACGGATGAAGAACGTCAGATTTTAGAAGAGATAAAAGCAGAAGGAAAATAAAATGTCAGAAGAAAAGATTTATGATATTACCATTATTGGTGGTGGACCAGTAGGACTTTGGGCTGCCTTTTATGCCGGTCTACGTGGCATGACTGTTAATATTATTGAGAGTCTGTCAGAGCTTGGTGGACAGCCTGCCATTCTCTACCCTGAGAAAAAAATCTACGATATTCCAGCCTTTCCTCAAACAACAGGTGCGGAATTGACAGAAAACCTCTTGACTCAGCTTAAGCGTTTTGAAGATCGTGTCAGCATTCATTTGAAAGAGGAAGTTCAAACCTTTGAAAAGACAGATGGCATCTTCACAATTGCTACTAGCAAGGGTCAACACTTGTCTAAGGCTATCGTCATTGCCTGTGGAAATGGTGCCTTCGCCCCACGTCCTTTAGGTGTGGACAATGAAGAAGATTATGCGGATAATAACTTGTTCTATAATGTGCATAGCCTGGACCAGTTTGCTGGCAAGAAAGTTGTGATTGCTGGTGGTGGGGATTCAGCTGTTGACTGGGCCAATCACTTGGATGGTATTGCTGAGAGTGTGACTTTGATTCACCGTCGTGATGCCTTTCGTGCCCATGAGCATAGTGTAGAGCTTCTTCATCAATCGTCAGTTAATGTGATGACACCTTACGTACCCCTTGAAATCAAGGGTGAAAATGGTTTTGCCCAAAGTTTGACCATTCAAAAAGTGAAGTCAGATGAAGTTGTGGAATTGCCGCTTGATACCCTTATTGTTAGCTTTGGCTTCTCAACCAACAATAAAAACCTTCGTAACTGGAATGTTGACTTTAAACGCTCTAGCATTACTGTCAATGCCCAGTTTGAAACTTCACAAGAAGGTGTTTACGCTATCGGTGATGCAGCAGAATATGAAGGCAAGATTGACTTGATTGCTGTGGGAATGGGTGAAGCTCCTATCGCTATCAACCAAGCTATTCAATATATTGATCCAGATGGTAAGAATCGTCCGGTTCACTCAACATCGTTAATTGAAGAATAATGTCAAAAGAAGACTTTGTCTTCAATCTAAGGAGAGACTTGTCTCTCTTTTTTCATGTCTAAAAACGTGGTATAATACACTTATGGCTACAACGAAAAAAACGAAAAAAGGGACGGCTTCTAAGAACGGTAAGAAGCGTCTTACAAAAGCAGAATTAGACAGACAGAAGGCGATTAAGCGAATGCTATGGACCTTCTTTTTTGCCTTTGTCTTAATTTTCCCAGTCTTTCGATTGGGTTTCTTTGGGGTTACCCTCTATAATATCTTTCGAGTATTTGTGGGGAGTATGGCTTACCCTTTAATATTTGCTATCTATGTTTATCTCTTTGGCTTTAAATGGTTACGTAAACACAGTAACTATGTCACAGGATTTTGGATGGTCTTCGCGGGGCTCTTGTTGGAGTTTCACGCCTATCTCTTTAGTCTAGATCGTATGAACGGTCTGGATATTTTCCCTGGTACCAAGGACTTGCTTTTTGGGGAACTTGTGAGTGTGCAAGTCGCTCGTTTTGCGGGTGGTGGTATGTTGGGGGCTCTTCTGTACCAACCGATTTCCTTCCTCTTTTCAAATATTGGTAGCTTCATGATTGGGGTATTGATTATTCTCTTAGGGGCTTTCATTCTTAGCCCTTGGGATGTCTTGGATATCATGGAGTATGCTAAGGAAGCTTGGCAAAAAGGGGCTGAGAAGCGTTTGGAACGGACGGCTCAGCGTCAGGAGAAGAAGGCAGAACGTCAGGCTCAGAAAGAACGTGAAGCAAAAGAACGTGCCGAAGCCGAGCGTCTGGCTGATTTGACTGTCGACGAGGAGACGGGAGAAATCTTAGATGATGTCGCAGAGGCCTTGCCACAAGAAACTGAGATTTTTGCACCTGAACCTGAAATCAGTGATTATGCCTCTGAGGACTACTATGATAATCTGCCTCCAGAGGATTATGAGGATTTCCAAGAAGATTATGGACCTTATCCAGAGGATGTGCCAAGCGAGGAGTTTCCCCCATCTATGGTGGTTGAGGGAGATGACGCACCAGTTGAGGTCGATTTCACGCCTAAGGAACTCCTGCAGTATAAATTACCTCAAATAGATCTCTTTGCACCTGATAAGCCTAAGAGTCAATCTAAAGAGAAGAACATCGTTCGTAAGAATATTCGAATCTTAGAAGATACCTTCAAGAGTTTCAATATTGACGTTAAGGTTGAGCGGGCTGAAATTGGGCCGTCAGTGACCAAGTACGAGGTCAAGCCTGCTGTTGGGGTCCGTGTCAATCGCATTTCAAATTTAGCTGATGACTTAGCTCTGGCTCTAGCTGCGAAAGATGTTCGTATTGAGGCACCTATTCCTGGAAAATCTTTGGTTGGTATCGAAGTGCCTAACTCAGAGATTGCGACGGTTTCTTTCCGAGAACTATGGGAACAGTCCAAGACGGACCCTAATAAGCTCTTGGAAGTTCCTCTCGGTAAGGCAGTTGATGGTTCGGCTCGTAGCTTTGATTTGGGTCGGATGCCTCACTTGCTGGTGGCCGGATCAACAGGTTCTGGTAAATCGGTTGCGGTAAACGGTATTATCTCTAGTATTCTTATGAAGGCTCGTCCTGACCAGGTGAAGTTCCTCATGGTCGATCCGAAGATGGTTGAACTTTCGGTTTACAATGATATTCCTCATCTCCTTATCCCTGTTGTGACTAACCCACGTAAGGCTGCCAAGGCTCTTCAAAAAGTGGTAGATGAGATGGAAAATCGTTACGAACTCTTTAGTAAGTTTGGCGTGCGTAACATTGCTGGCTACAATGCCAAGGTTGAAGACTGGAATGCCCAGTCGCAAGAAAAACAGATTCCCTTGCCTTTAATTGTGGTTATCGTTGATGAGTTGGCTGACTTGATGATGGTAGCTAGTAAGGAAGTGGAAGATGCTATTATTCGTTTGGGGCAAAAAGCGCGTGCTGCGGGAATTCACATGATTCTCGCCACTCAACGTCCGTCGGTTGATGTTATCTCTGGTTTGATTAAGGCCAATGTGCCATCTCGTGTGGCCTTTGCGGTGTCTTCGGGAACAGATAGTCGTACCATTTTAGATGAAAATGGGGCAGAAAAGCTACTCGGACGTGGGGATATGCTTTTCAAACCGATTGATGAGAACCACCCTGTTCGTCTACAAGGTTCCTTCATCTCTGATGATGACGTAGAACGTATTGTGACCTTTATCAAGGATCAGGCTTCAGCTGACTATGATGAGAGCTTTGATCCTGGAGAAGTTTCTGAAAATGATTTTGGTGGAGGTTCCTCTGCCAATGGTGGTAGCTCAGAAGGTGACCCACTCTTTGAAGAGGCCAAGGCTTTGGTCCTTGAAACACAAAAAGCAAGTGCTTCCATGATTCAACGTCGTCTGTCAGTTGGTTTCAACCGTGCCACTCGTTTGATGGAAGAGTTGGAAGAAGCAGGCGTTATCGGACCAGCTGAAGGTACCAAACCACGTAAGGTTTTGATGACTCAAGAATAATGAACTGGAAAGAGTCTCAAGCTTGGTTTTTAAAAGAATTAAAATAGACAAAAGAAATGAGAAAAATGAGTGTTTTGCCATTTGTTTTCTCATTCTTTTTTTATGTTCAAAATAGACCAAAAAATTGCAAAACATTCCACAGAAACGCTTACAAAACGAACATTTTTTGCTATAATAAGGAGTAAAGTGAGTGAATAAAACTAAGGAGTTAAAAATGGACAATTTACTAACCGTTCATTTTCATAGTATGCATGGCGACTATTCCCGATACAGTATGTGGAAGTGGCTAGATGGTTATTGGGGCGAAGAAGCCCATTTTTCACGTGAAGATGATTTTGGCCTTGTTGGTCAGGTTACTTCTCCCTCTAATCGTTTTATTGATTCTGTCAATCTTTTGGTAAAAACGGAAGACTGGTCGAGGCAAACACATGATTATCGCGTTCGACGCTTCCTAGGGGATGCTCCCAATGCTATTTGGATAGTTGAAGGTGATCCAACGGTTTATTATTCTAAACAGGCAGCCTTGACTAGCCATAGTTTCGAAGGTCGCGACCAGCATGCCTTTGATATGGCTCTTCGTAGACAGGAATTTGACCAAAAGTGGGGCTTTCAAGGCTGGTTAGGCTATAAGTATCAAAAAGGGGCTACAGAGTTTCGCCTTTGGTCACCTCTAGCTCGTCGTGTGCAGCTACTTCTCTTTAAAAGAGGGAGTAAGAAGCCTAAGATTGTTAAGATGAGTCGAGGAACTAGTGTCAATAAGGATTACCATGAGATGAATACTCACGGTGTATGGTCTGTCACCGTCAAAAAAGATTTGGATGGAGTGGCCTACCAGTTTCGTGTATATCATGAGGAAAGTTTCTATCAGGATACAAGAGACCCCTACAGTATCGCCCTTAGCTTAGATAATAAAAAAAGTTTGGTGGTCAATCCTAAGAGACTTGTCCCAAGAGGGTATGAAAAGGTTACTAAGCAAAAAGCGAGCTGGCGTAAGGCAAATGCTTGCTCATCCGTAATCTGTGAAATGCACCTCCGTGACTTCTCGATTTCAGAGACGTCTGGGGTTAAGAAGTCCTATAGAGGAACCTATCTAGGTGCTTGTCAGAAAGGGACTAGAAATGCCCATGGAGATGTGACTTGTTTTGATTACCTCAAACGTATGGGCTACAACTATGTCCAACTGCAACCGGTCTTTGATCACCATAAAACCTACGATAAAGGTGGGAAGCTTCTCTGCAACTGGGGGTACGATCCTGAAAATTACAATGTTCCGGATCGTCAGTTTGCTGCTGATCAAAAGAATCCCGTGGCACCAATTTTAGAGCTTAAGAAAATGATTCAGGCCTACCATGAGGCAGGAATAGGGGTTATCATGGATGTGGTTTATAACCATACTTACTCATCTTACAGCTCTCCTTTCCAACTGTCTGTACCGGCTTATTATTACCGTATGCATGACAATGGGGCTTTCCAAGACGGGTCAGGCTGTGGAAACGAAACGGCCAGTGAAAAGGAAATGTATCGCAAATACATGATTGATTCTTTAACCTATTGGGCTGAAGAATTTGGCGTAGATGGTTTCCGATTTGACCTCATGGGTCTGCATGATATTGAAACGATGAAAGCCATCCGTTCAGCCATGGATGATATTGATCCTCGAATCCTCCTTTACGGTGAAGGATGGGACATGGGAACAGGTCTTCCAGCTGAGCAAAAGGCTAAGAAGGATAATGCAGCTCTGATGCCTAGAATCGGATTTTTCAATGACAATGCGCGTGACGCGGTCAAGGGAGCAGAGGTTTATGGATACATCAGTAATGGCTATGTGTCTGGAGCTCCATTGGAAGACCAGATTGCCAAGAGTCTGCTTGGAAGCCGTGGTTTTGTAAACTACCTCATGCCAGGTCAGGTCCTCAACTATATCGAAGCGCATGACAACTACAATTTGAATGACCTTATGCATCATTTGCATCCACATGATTCGCCAGAGGATATTGAAAAACGTATCTACTTGGCAAATGCTCTTAATCTAAGTATGCAGGGGATGTGTTTCATGCAATTGGGACAAGAATTCCAGCGCACTAAGATGGTTGCTACAGGCGAAGATGGCAATTACACGGAAGCAGATGTCAAGCGTGCCATGAATAGCTACAATGCCCCTGATGCTGTTAATCAGGTGGATTGGAATCAAGTGACTCTTAAGAAAGACTTGGTTGCTAAAGTTGCCAAATTAATTGAGCGTAAACAAACTGTTCCGGAGTTCTCTTATCGTTCTTATGCAGATATTTACGATAATCTCTATGTCGCAAAAGCGGAGTACGATTCAGGTATTGTTGAATTGCACATCTCAGGAAAATTACGTGAAACTTTGGTATTCAACAATATGAAAAAAGATTTGGAGATTTACTGACAAGAATGTCAAAAAATGTTATAATACAGTAAACGCTTACATAAGTGGTTTTGTTTACTTGTAAGCCCTATCGGTCTGAAGGGTTTTCTAGTGTATTTACATATATTTCAATGTTTTAATTTCTTGATAGTTAGAACTATCAAGGCTAGTTTAAGAAAGGAGTGATGGTATGAATCTCGATGAAGCCATGTACACATTTGGAACAGGTGAGAACTTCCACCTTCAGAATTATTTGGGTGTGCATGAATTAGAGGGAGAAGAAGGTTTTATCTTCCGTGTGTGGGCCCCTCATGCTGAGCAGATTCAGGTAATTGGAGATTTCACAGGTTGGTTTGATGAACCTCTGGATATGACCAAAAACCATATCGGTGTTTGGGAGGCGACTTCAGCTCTCCCAGAGGAAGGACAACTCTATAAGTTCTTGGTGAAACGTAAGGGAGGTCAAGTCGTCGAAAAGATGGATCCTTTTGCGACTTACTTAGAGCCTCGTCCTGGAACAGGAGCTGTGATTCGTAAGAAGAAAACTAAGAAGTGGAAGGATGGCCTTTGGATGGGTCGTCGTAAACGCTTTGGTTTCCAAAAACGTCCGGTTAATATCTATGAAGCTCATGCATCATCTTGGAAACTAAAAGAGGATGGTCAACCTTATACTTTCAAAGAATTGAAAGAAGAGTTGATTCCATATTTGGTCGAGATGAACTATACCCACGTGGAATTCATGCCACTCATGGCTCATCCTCTTGGGATGAGTTGGGGTTACCAGCTTATGGGTTACTTTGCTTTTGAGCATACCTATGGCACACCAGAAGAATTTCAAGATTTCGTAGAAGCATGTCACCAGAATAATATCGGTGTCTTGGTGGACTGGGTCCCAGGTCACTATACACAGAATGACGATGCTTTGGCCTACTTCGATGGTACACCAACTTTCGAATATCAGGATCATGATCGAGCTCATAACTATCGTTGGGGCGCACTTAACTTTGACTTAGGAAAAAATCAAGTTCAGTCTTTCCTTATTTCAAGTGCTCTTTACTGGATTGAAAATTATCATATCGATGGTATCCGAGTGGATGCAGTATCTAACATGCTCTATTTGGACTATGATGAAGGTCCATGGATGCCTAACAAGGACGGTGGAAATCGTAACTTGGAAGGCTACGGCTTCCTTCAAAAACTCAATCGTGAAATTAAAAAACGCTATCCAGATGTTATGATGGTTGCGGAAGAATCAACTGCAGCAACGCCAATCACCAAACCGATTGAAGAAGGTGGTCTAGGTTTCGACTTCAAATGGAATATGGGTTGGATGAACGATATCCTCAAATTCTACGCAGAAGATCCAGTTTACCGTCAGTATGACTTCAATCTGATGACCTTCAGTTTCATGTATTGCTTCAATGAAAACTATGTTCTACCTTTCTCACATGATGAAGTGGTTCATGGTAAGAAGAGCATGATGCATAAGATGTGGGGTGACCGCTATAATCAGTTTGCTGGTCTTCGTAACCTCTATGCTTACCAACTCTGTCACCCAGGTAAGAAATTGCTCTTCATGGGTTCTGAGTTTGGTCAATTCTTGGAGTGGAAGTTTGATTATCAACTCGAATGGGGTAATCTTGAAGATGAGATGAACCAGAAGATGCAGGCCTTTACTAGCCATATGAATGCTTTCTACAAGGACCATAAATCTCTCTGGCAAATTGATGATTCTTACGATGGTATTGAAATTATCGATGCGGATAACCGCGCTGAAAGTGTTCTTTCCTTCATTCGTAAGGATGACAAAGGCGATAAGGGTGACTTCCTCGTCTGTGTCTTCAACCTAGCTCCAGTGGAACGACAAAACTTCACAATTGGATTGCCAGTAGCTGGTATCTACCAAGAAGTGCTTAACACTGAGATGGAAGAGTTCGGTGGTGTCTGGAAAGAAGGAAATCCTGAAACCCGTACCCAAAAGGCGAAGTGGAAGGACTATGAAAATACCCTTAGCTTCACCCTACCTGCTCTAGGAGCAAGTATCTGGCGTGTAAAACGTCGCTTGAAATAAAGGGTAGACTTAAACGTGTACACGATTTGTTTTTCGGGGTGATAGATAGAAAATCACAATTCTAAGATGCTTTTGATTTTCGAACTGTTACCATTAGTGAAAAACTTACTTTAATTGTCATAACCAGTTTCGACTGATTATCTCGTCATCCTTTTTGGGATGAAACTAAAAATCATGAGGGGGACTATTCATGAAAAATGAAATGTTGGCTTTGATCCTTGCTGGTGGGCAAGGAACTCGTCTTGGAAAATTGACCCAAAGTATTGCCAAACCAGCTGTTCAGTTTGGTGGACGCTACCGTATCATTGACTTTGGTTTGTCAAACTGTGCCAATTCAGGAATTAACAATGTTGGTGTCATTACACAGTATCAACCACTTGCTTTGAACAACCATATCGGAAATGGTTCAAGTTGGGGCTTGGATGGTGTTAACTCTGGTGTATCAATTCTTCAACCTTACTCAGCTAGTGAAGGTAATCGTTGGTTCGAAGGTACCAGCCACGCTATTTACCAAAACATTGACTATATCGACAGCATCAATCCTGAATACGTTCTAATCTTGTCTGGTGACCATATTTACAAGATGGATTATGATGATATGCTCCAAGCACACAAAGACAACAACGCGAGTCTTACTGTAGCAGTTCTTGATGTGCCACTTAAGGAAGCTAGCCGTTTCGGTATCATGAACACAGACGCTAATAACCGTATCGTCGAATTCGAAGAAAAACCTGAAAATCCTAAATCTACTAAGGCATCAATGGGTATTTACATCTTTGACTGGAAACGTCTTCGCAATATGTTGGTTTCAGCTGAAAAGAGTGCAGTTGATATGTCTGACTTTGGTAAGAACGTTATTCCTGCTTATCTTGAAACAGGTGAAAGCGTCTATGCTTATGAATTTGAAGGCTACTGGAAGGACGTAGGTACTATCGAATCCCTTTGGGAAGCAAATATGGAGTATATTTCTCCAGAAAATGCTTTGGATAGCCGTAACCGTCAATGGAAAATTTATTCACGTAACATGATTGCTCCACCAAACTTCTTTGGTGAACATGCTGAAATTGAAGACTCACTCGTTGTTGATGGCTGTTTGGTTGATGGAACTGTTAAACATTCAGTGCTTTCAACAAGTGCCCAAATCCGTGAAGGTGCGGTCGTTGAAGATTCAGTGATTATGAGTGGTGCAGTTATCGGTAAAGGGGCAAAAATTAAACGTGCGATTATCGGTGAAGGGGCACACATTTCTGATGGCGTGGAAATTGACGGTACAGAAGAAGTGCAAGTCGTAGGATACAATGAAGTAGTGGGGGTACCAAAAGATGAAGATTGATAAATATTCTGCAATTCTAGGAAATACCGTAGGATTCCATGACATGGATGGTTTGACTGAGCACCGTCCTATTGCCAGCCTACCATTTGGTGGAAAATATCGCCTCATCGACTTCCCGTTGTCTAACTTGGCTAACGCTGGTATCCGTAGCGTCTTTGGTATCTTCCAAAACGAAAATATCAGTTCTGTTTTCGACCACATTCGTTCAGGTCGTGAGTGGGGCTTATCAACACTCCTCAGCCACTACTACCTTGGTATTTATAACACTCCAGTTGAAAGTTCAACTGTTGATGAAGAATACTATCGTCAAATTTTGACTTACCTTAAACGTTCAGGGTCAGACCAAACGGTAGCGCTTAACAGTGATGTTTTGGTCAATATTGATCTTAACCAAGTTTTCCACCTTCACAATACAGCAGAGCCAAAAATTACTGTTGTCTACAAAAAACTTCCGAAAGAACTCATTTCAGATGTAAACAGCATTTTGGAAATTGATGAATCTGACAAAGTGCTTGGCCATGAACTCTTCCAGGGTGGAGATAAAGAAGTTTACAATATGTCTACAGATATCTTTGTTGTGGATACACCATTCTTGATTGAAAAATTGGAAGAAGAAGCAGCTAAAGAAGAACCACGTAAGCTTCGTTATGTACTTCGTGATTTGGCAGTTGCTGAAAATGCTTTTGCTTACGAGTACACTGGTTACCTTTCAAATATCCACTCAGTGAAAGCGTACTTTGATGCTAACTTGGATATGTTGGAATCACAAAAATTCTATTCACTTTTTGCACCAAACCAAAAAGTTTATACAAAAGTTAAAAATGAAGAGCCAACATACTATGCAGCTTCATCTGATGTTAAAGTTTCTCAGTTTGCCTCAGGTTCTCTTGTCCGTGGTAAAGTAGATCATTCTGTTGTTTCACGTAATGTTGACTTGGCAGAAGGTTCAACTGTAAACCATGCAGTCATCTTCCCACGTGTTGAAGTTGGTAAGAATGCTACTGTTGAATATGCTATTGTGGATAAAGGTGTTAAAATTGCTGACGGCGTTACTATCCGCGGTACAGAAAACAACCCAGTTGTCATCAAAAAAGGTAGCGTTGTAACAGAGGATATTGTACGATGAAAATTTTATTTGTAGCAGCTGAAGGTGCGCCTTTCGCTAAAACAGGTGGCCTAGGTGACGTTATCGGTGCCCTTCCTAAATCTCTTGTTAAAAATGGTCACGAAGTTGCCGTAATTCTCCCTTATTATGATGTAGTTTCGGCTAAGTTTGGCGATCAGGTTGAAGACCTTGGCTTCTTCTATACAAATGTTGGTTGGCGTCGTCAATATGTCGGCATCAAGAAAATCGTTCGCGATGGTGTGACTTTCTACTTCATTGATAATGAGCAGTATTTCAACCGTGGAACGGTATACGGTGAGTGGGATGATGGTGAGCGTTTTGGCTTCTTCCAAATGGCTGCCCTTGAGTTGATGGAAAAAGTGGACTTTATTCCAGATGTTCTCCACGTTCATGACTACCACACAGGCATGATTCCATTCCTTCTTAAGGAAAAATACCATTGGATTCAAGCTTACCAAGGTATTAAGACAGTCTTCACTATCCACAATATTGAGTTCCAAGGTCAATTTGACAGTGGTATGCTTTGGGAAATCTTCGGTGTTGGTTATGAGCGTTATGCAGATGGTACCCTTCGTTGGAATGACTGCCTCAACTGGATGAAAGCTGCTGTTCTTTACGCAGACCGTGTAACAACAGTTTCACCTTCATATGCTGGAGAAATCCAAACACCTGAATTTGGTAAAGGCCTTGATCAAATCATGCGCATGGAATCTGGTAAGTTATCTGGTATTGTTAATGGTATCGATACGGACCTCCTTGATCCAGAAACGGATACTCACATTCCTTACCACTTCTCAGTGGATGATTTGTCAGGTAAAGCCAAAGACAAGGCAGCGCTTCAAGAACGTCTTGGTCTTCCAGTTCGTGAAGATGTACCAGTCATTGGTATGGTGTCTCGTTTGACAGACCAAAAAGGTTTCGATTTGGTGGTCAATGAGCTCCACAATATCTTGCAACATGATGTTCAGATTGTTCTTTTGGGTACTGGTTACAGTGACTATGAGAATTCTTTCTCTTGGTTCGCTCATGCCTACCCAGAGAAAATGTCTGCCAACATTACTTTCAACCTAGAGTTGGCTCAACAAATTTATGCTGGTTGTGACATTTTCCTTATGCCTTCAGCCTTCGAACCATGTGGTCTCTCTCAAATGATGTCTATGCGCTATGGTACCTTGCCAGTGGTTAGTGAGGTTGGTGGTCTTCGTGACACTGTTGAACCTTACAACCCTGTAACAGGCTCAGGTACTGGCTTCTCATTTGGTAACTTCTCAGGTTACTGGATGGTTCAAACCCTTGAAAAAGCTCTCGATGTCTACGAAAATCATGCTGAAGCTTGGAAACAACTTCAACACAATGCGATGACACGTGACTTCTCATGGGATACAGCAAGTTTGGCATATGTTGATTTGTACAAACAATTAGTATAGTTCCAAAGATAACTTTTCTCGTGAGGGAAAAGTTATCTTCATGTAAAGAGTTTGAAAATGCTTCTATACTTATTTAGTTCTTTAAGATTCGCTTGAAAGCAATTATGGAGATAACATCTAAAAATCTGAATAGAAGAATAACTCTAATCATGTTATAATGAATTTAACTGCTTTAGCAGTTTTGTAAAAAGATTTTGAAACCTTTGTTTTGAATCTTATCTGGCAAGGTTTGGGAGTTAAAAATTTCCAATCCCCCTTATCCTAATTATTCTCTTTTAGAGGTGGATCCAAGGTATAGAAGTAGTAAGAAAGGAATTCTATGCAACTAGAAAATTTAACAAAAGAACAATTTATCCGTGACTTTAAAGATACTCTCCATCAAGAGCAGTTGATTAAAGTTGCTAAGGCGACACCAACAGAAATCTTTACAGCCTTGGCTGGTTTGATCCGCAAGTATTACACAAATACATGGATTGAACGCAACCATGCGCTTTCAGACAATCAAGAAAAGATTGCCTTTTACTTCTCAATTGAATTCCTTCCTGGTCGTATGTTGGAAACAAACCTCCTTAACCTTGGTATTCTTGACCTTGTGAAAGAAGGATTTGCTGAGCTTGACATTGACTTCCGTGAAGTTGTAAAAGCTGAGCATGATATGGCACTTGGTAATGGTGGTCTTGGTCGTTTGGCTGCTGCCTTCATGGATTCGCTTGCGACTACTGGTTATCCAGGTTTTGGTAATGGTCTTCGTTACCGTTACGGACTTTTCAAACAACGTATTGTGGATGGTTACCAAGTGGAATTACCAGATGGTTGGTTTGGTTCTACAGGTAATGTTTGGGAAACACGTAAAGACCACGATATTGTCTATGTGAAACTCTTTGGTGATGTGGTTCTTGAAAGCAATGAAGATGGTCGCTTTGTCCCAACTTATAAGAATGCTCAAGTCCTTCGTGCCGTACCTTATGATGTGCCGCAAATTGGTTATAAGAATGGTGTGATTAACAACCTTCGTCTTTGGGATGTAGAAATTCCTGAAGAATACGAATTGGATTATCCTACGCTTGATGCACGTCGTCGTGTGAAAGATATTACTGCTATTCTTTATCCAGATGATTCAACGATTGAAGGTAAAGAATTGCGTTTGGTTCAAGAGTACTTCATGACAAGTGCCGGTCTCCAAACAATCATTAAATCTTACCTCAAGATGGGCTTGCCATTGAAAGATATCCACGAAAAAGTATCTGTTCACATCAATGATACGCACCCTGCGGTTGCACCAGCTGAATTCATGCGTCTCCTCCTTGATGAATATGGTCTTTCATGGGAAGATGCTTGGAATGCGACTGTTAAAACTATGAGCTACACTAACCACACTATTCTTCAAGAAGCCCTTGAAAAATGGGATCAACAGCTCTTCAAACGTGTCCTTCCACGTGTTTACCAAATCATCTTGGAAATCGACAACCGTTACATTGCTGAAATGGCTGGACGTGGTATTGCTGCGGATGTTATCGAACGCACACGTATCGTTAAGGATAACCAAGTCCACATGGCTAACTTGGCTATCATTGGTGGTCACTCAGTCAACGGGGTTGCCAAACTCCATACAGAACTACTTAAAGAAGATACCCTTCACGATTTCTATACTATTTATCCTGAAAAATTCAATAACAAGACAAATGGTATCGTTCAACGTCGTTGGACACAAATTGCAGCTCCAGAACTTTCAGCAGCAATTGATGACGTGATTGGTGACGGTTGGCGTAACGACATCCATGAGCTTGAAAATCTTACAACTTACTTGGATGACAAGGAAGTCTTGAACCAGTTCTATCAAGTTAAGAAAACTGCTAAACAACGTTTGGCAGACTATATCAAGGAAACAACTGGCGTAGAAGTGTCTACAGATGCTATCTTTGATGTTCAAGTGAAACGTCTTCACGCGTACAAACGTCAATTGCTTAACCTTCTTCATATCATCAAACTTTATTGGGACCTTAAAGATAACCCAGATAAAGACATGGTACCTCGTGTATTCATCTTTGGTGCCAAAGCTGCGCCTGGTTATCACTTCGCAAAATCAGTTATTAAACTCATCAACGAAGTTGCCAACCTTGTTAACAATGATGAAAGCCTTCAAGGAAAACTTAAAGTTGTCTTCCTTGAAAACTACCGTGTCAGTCTTGCGGAACTTATCATTCCAGCAGCTGATGTCTCTGAGCAAATCTCATTGGCTTCTAAAGAAGCATCTGGTACATCAAACATGAAATTCATGATGACTGGTGCTATTACCTTGGCAACACTTGACGGTGCCAACATTGAAATCAAGGATGAAGTAGGCGATGAGAATGTTGTCATCTTTGGTATGGACAAGGACGAAGTTTATGAACACTATGCACGTCACGATTACTACTCTCGTGCAGTTTATGAGAATAACCAAGTCGTTCGTCGTGTCGTTGATACCTTTGTTAACGGTACGATTCCAAATGCTCAAGCTGAAGGTACTGAAATCTATGAAGCCCTCATCACCCACAACGATGAGTACTTCCTCTTGGAAGACTTCGCCGCTTATGTAGAAGCTCAAGAGAAAATCGATGCGCTTTATCGTGATCATGACAAGTGGGCACGCATGAGCTTGGCAAATATTGCTAAATCTCATAAGTTCACTTCAGATGATACGATTACAGAATACGCTAAAGAAATTTGGGAATTGAAAAAATAAGCGATAGCTTATGAATCACAAAAAGACAAAGGCTAGAAATGGTCGTTGTCTTTTTATTTTTTTAGAAGAGGGGTGTCATAGACAGCAAAAAAGCATTTATAAATGGCAGGAGAAGTTTATCTGTAGATCTATCATATCCCTTGAAACTTGCACTTGCTTATCAAGGTGTTATAATAACCTATAGGTATAAGCATCAAAAAGGGGGAAAATACATGGCTTTACGCAGCCAATTAATTACTAAGGAGTTTCCAGAATTAGATAGGGTAGAGCGCTTAAATAACGAGGCCTTCCCAGAAGAAGAACGTATTCCATTAAGTGAGTTTTTACAATTGGATGGTCGTGATGATTATCATTTCTTTGCCTTTTATGACGAGGATGATTTTGTTGGATTTGCCTCAGTTCTCTACAATGCCAAAGTTTTTTATGTGAGTTTCTTTGCCATCGTTCCTCAAATGCGGAGTCATGGCTACGGAAGTGAGATTATTGATAAACTGGTGGACTTTTATGGACCATCTCGGTCTATGGTCTTGGAAGTAGAGCGCTTGGATGAACCAAATGACAATCCTGAGCAACGTGAGGCACGTTGGGATTTCTATAAGCGTAATGGGTTCAAGACTTCCAATGCTTTCTTGGAATATGAGGGGTTAAGCTTTGAGATTCTCTATCGTGGCGATCACTTTGACGAAGAAGCCTACAGAGAGATATTCCGCAAACTTCAGGAAAATGCTTATTTTGACTTCAGTATTAAACATCGTCGCTTGAGTGATTTATAAACAATCAAATCAAACAGGTCTTAGTCGACCTGTTTTTCATTTGTTTTCAGCGTTTACCAATCGTTTTCAGAATATTTTGTCGTCCTATGCTATAATGGAAGTACTATGAAGAAAGTAATTTTACAGTATCTGGCAAGTGCTCTGACTGTAATCCTTATACTTGGTCTTGTGGTTTTCAACCGACAGCGAAATCACTCTCTGGTAAAGAAGGTCAAAGACCCTGAGATTTCCTATATCTATAAGGATTCTTTGGAAAATCTAGATAGACTGGCCCTTAGTCAGGCTGGGATTATACAATCCTATCAACTCGATTCTTTGTCTGTTAGGAAGGAAGATGGAAAGATTCACCTCGTTCTCCATATCAATCATTCCTATGATATGCAGGTAAATCTTGTCCTAAAGTCTGATATCTACGGTGATTTATCTGTGGTTCAAGCGACGCCATCAAAGGCTTTGAAGCTGGCCTTGGAGGACGAGTCTTATCAGAAACGGTTGACCTTAATTTCGCAAAAGGCAGATGCTATTATATCTCGTGATCACTGGGATCAAGGCATTAAACCGGCCTATGTGGCTCAGGTGAGAAGTAAGATGAAGAAGACTTCTTTGAACCAGTTGGAAAAGGTTCTGCAAGAAATTGACCAAGAAAGCAAGGAAGTGGGCTCCGATACCTATACGTCCTTTTTCCAAGCTTCTCAACTGCCTAATCACGACAAGCTCAATTTGGTTATGGAGCACATGCAGGTTTATGTGGATAAGTACCAGTTCCTCCAGTTAGGGAAGTCAGGTTATAAATTTTCCAAAAAGCTAGAGCCAACCAGTCCTTTTTACAGTTACTTCCGTGAGGCTATTATGGAGACCTATCAGACGGATCTAGGGCTTGGAGTAGATGAGTTAGGTATCAAACTCCACCTTTTTAGGTCTTGGATTGATAAGCAGTCCATGGACTATATTAAGACCAACTACAAGGGCAAGACGGATTTAGACAAGCTTCTGGCTTACAGCAAGGACAAGAAGATTCATTTGGATTACACTACGGGTGCTTCCTACCATAATCGAAGCTTGGGAGACTTTACCTATCCGCAGAACATGAAAATTCAGCTACCTCAGACCAGTGTCATGGGCCCATACGGAGTTAGCAATTCCCGTTTTATTGAGTTTATTGTCAATATGGATACGGGGAGATTTGTCTCTGAGTGGAATGTCTACAAGAAAAGGAAAGACGGGAGCATCGACTCTAATCCTAAGCATTACAAGATTGAAGACGGTGCTGACATTGCCGATACGGATTCTGCTAACTATGGGCTGTCTAAGGGCTTGAATGCTGACCTACCAGCCTATCTCAATAATAGCCATACCTATCTTGACGTTCGTCATCCTGCTGACAATGCGATTAGACGCAAGATGGTCAAGAAGTGGAAAAATGCCAAGAATGTCTTAAACGGTGGGCGCTATGCTGATATTGTTAAAAAAGGAGGCTTGAAAGACCTTGAAACATGGAGACAAGTTAAAGCTGAAGACCGGCTCCAGGTCTACAATGCTTACCTTGATTATATTCGCTCTCATCTTGTGCTTAATGGGTTTGACAGCTTTTACCAAGAAACCTACAAGCCCCAAGGTGGAGATAAAAAAGACTGAAACCCTTGATAGTGTTCTTGTCGCTAAAAATTTCTATCGTGTAAGGGATGCCTATGCCATCAAGCTCTACGGGCAGGATGAGGGGATGTCCTTTGATGTGGCTGGCCAAAGACTTTTTGGATCAAACATTGCTATTAAGGATGGCCTATTATATGGCTCAAGTCTTGGGGATTTAACCATTGAGGCTTATTTTCAAGGAGAGGTGTCCTACCTTTTAGAGGCTACCCAGAAGCTCCCAGTGGACAAAAATCGCATCAAGGCTAATCACTATAGTCAGGACATTGTTCTGAATAAAGTTTGGACTAGTCTGGAAGGCCAAGAAACCTCCAACAGTATCATCACTCAGTTTCAGGATAAGACCCTACTCAAGCTGCGAATCAGCTACAACAAAGAGTTTCTTCCCACAAAGATTCAAGGTTTCTACAATAGCCAAACCTTGAATGGCTGGCGGGACCTCTTTTACATAGATTATCCTTACAGTGATCAGGAAGCCTTCAATAAGGCTCAAGATGCCTATATACAACACATCCAGTACATGGAAACTCATCCTGAGGAAGAAGCAGGAGAGTTTGGTTAATAAAGCAAAATCACCTTTATCTCGAGATAAAGGTGATTTGTTTGCGCTTAAGATTTAAGTTTTAGTTTTGATTTGTGGCAACTTCTGGAAAAAGCTTGTCTAAGATTTTTGAAGTGATAGCCTGTCCAGGTCCTTCAGCACAGTAGGTGTGCATATACATAGAAGGGTTAAAGTTGAGCTCGATGCAGGTGCAATGAGGGTTTTCCTTGCTAGCAGGTTGGGTTTCATCTGGAATAATGAGGTCAACCCCACAAGCCCAAGCGCCCATGCTAGTCGCCATAGCAGCAGCTAATTCTTGGTAAGAGGAATCCATGGTCTCAGTGACATCAATAGAGTCACCACCCGTAGAAATGTTTGAGTTACGACGTAGATTGACCTTTTTCCCTTCTGGGAGAATATCATCAGGTGTATAACCCTGTTGCGTTAACATTAGTTGTTCAATGTCTCCAAGCGCAATGATTTCAAGTGGTGAGCGGTGATCACGTCCTCGCAATGGATTGGCATTTTTCTGAGCGACCAATTCACGAATGGTGTGTTTGCCATCACCGACAACATTGGCAGCGACACGAAGGAGTACAGCCTCACAACGTCCATCCAAGATAAAGAAACGGTATTCGGTTCCTGAGATAAATTCTTCAACAAGAACAGCTGTATCTTCTGCAAAGGCAATCTCGAGGGCTTTCTTATAGTTATCAAGGCTGGCAGGCTCTTGGAAAATGGAAATGCCCAGACCAAAGTTGGTTGATTTTGGTTTAACCACAATTTGCTTGTCCTTGATAAGAGGATAATAGGCTAGACCTTGTTCCAGACTGGTAAATTCGTCGCCAGCGGGAACAGGGAAACCAGCATCAGTCAGGATTTTTTTGGTCACGGTTTTATTAGCCATGGCAAGAGGGACTACATAGTTGTCTTTTGAGGTCATGTTACCATTTTTGACGTATTCCACATGATCTTTATGCCAGAGTTTAAGGAATTGATCCTGCTCATCTAGGATTTCAAAATGAATCCCTTTTTGAATGGCGTCAAAGAGTAGCATCTGAGTAGAAAGTTCCATCTCCTCATAACCCTTAAGAGCATAGTGGGCAGTCCAGTCGTAATCATGATAGGTAAGAGCCTTGTCAAGGGCAAAGTCAGCAAGAGACTTGTCTTTGATATGAGGCAAGAGTTGGGCTGCTAGTGTATGGTTAGGATCAGCAAAGGCATCTTTAACTTGTTTGACCAAACCTTGATGATAGTCACCTAGGCCAAAATGTTGCACCAGTTGGTCCAGAGCTGTCGTAATGTTTTGAGTTTCAGCTTCAGATGGTAGAGGTTCTAAAGGATGAGAGAGGGCAATCTTTTCATTCAGCGCGTGACCTTGAGCCAGAGCCTGATCAACATTTTCAGGGGCATCCATCCAGAGGAAGGCTAGTAGGAGTAGGTGTACGGTATCCATAGTAGTTTGGCTAATACCGATACGCTCAAAGGGGTTGAGGTCGAAGTTACGGAATTCCAGATAGGTGATTCCCTTGTCAAGGAAGGAGCGATTAACTTTTTGTCCACGGAAACGAACAGCTGAGTAAAATTCCTTCTCCGCAATCAAATCTCCTTGTTCGATATAGTTTTCGATGGCAGAGACATAATCTTCGAGGCTTGCAAAAGATACTTGGATTTCTTCCTTATTGACATAACCATGATCACTGTTACGGAAGGAACGCACGGGTTCTGGCACTTCTTGGTCAAAGAAGTCTTGCTCAGCAACAGGTGCAGCACCAAAGAGATAGGTAATCACCCAACGGTAGCGCAAATAGTTCTGAGCCAGCTTAAGATAGAGGGCGTTCTTGAAAGCAATCATATCAGTCTGGTCACTTTCTTTGAATAAAGCCTCAACCAAATCTTTCCCAAGTTCCATATTATAGTGGATACCTGAGATAGCTTGAAGTTTGGTTCCGTATTTTTCAGCCAAGTAGTTACGATAATGGCGTTCGAATTCATTTTCCAGTTGGGCAACTTGGATTTCTTGGGCCTTGATACGAGGTGGCATGGACAAGGGCCAGAGAAGTTCATCTTTACTGATGGAACGTCCAGCTACATCGGTAATGGCTCCAAGAAAACGACGGGCCTCAGTGGTAGATTTAGCAACTGGTGTGATGAGCTCCATTTGAAACTCACAAAAATCTGTTTGAATATAAGGGTGGAAACTTCGAGCTCCTAGGCAAGAAGGGTGAGGCGTATGTGCTAATTTTCCCTGTCTATCGACACGAAGACTTTCGCGTTCAATTCCAAAGTTAGCTTGAAGGATAGGGCTGGTAGGCTCCAGCTTTTGAAGCAGTTGATTTATAGTCATAGAGTCACCTTTTCATCTAATGTTAGTGTTAGTCTATTATAAATAGGAACAGAAAACAAATTTCTGCTACGTATGGCGATAATTTACGAACATTTATGATAAGTTTGTGAAAAATGAGCAGGTTTTAGAACGATTTTTTTATCAAACATCGTAAAATGCTTACAAATGTTAGTGAAATGACATTGTACTTGCAATTTTACTCAATTTAACCTATACTAATGACATATATATGAGAACGAAAAAATCCCTAGGGTCTGCCCTCAGGGGCTTTTGTATGCTCTCAAAAGGGTATGACCGTTCTTTTATAGATAAATGATAAGCATAAGACTGTTAGTTTTAAGCTTTGCTCTGCCCAGAGCAGACGATATTTTTCGTCGTGGCAATAGTTATAGAAGTCAAGAGACTTCTATAACACGGAAGTTTTGAGACCTAGGCTCAAAACTTAGCTATGAGATTCCGAAGGAAGCTGCTAGCGTCCGAAGCCACTTAAGAAAAATATCAAAAAAAGAAAAAAGAATAAAAAACGGAGGTAATTATGTTTCAAACCCTGATCGCCCAGATAAAGGAATACAAGAAACCCTCAATCTTAGCGTCCCTCTTCATGACGCTAGAAGTCATGTTTGAGATTTCCATTCCCTTTGTCATGGCTAATCTTTTGGACAAAGGTGTTCAGCAATCTAACATGTCTAACATTTGGCTCTATGGTGGTCTCATGTTGGTCTGTGCCTTCCTGTCGCTTTTCTGCGGTATGCAGTCGGCACGCTATGCGGCCTTTGCTTCTGCTGGATTTGCTAAGAATCTACGTCAGGCCATTTTCAAAAAGGTTCAAACCTTCTCTTTTGAAAATATCGATAAGTTCTCAGCTGGTGGTTTGGTAACACGTATGATGACTGATGTAACCAACGTTCAGAACTCTTACCAGATGATTATCCGTATCTGTGTGCGTGCACCTCTTAACTTGATTTTTGCCATTGCAGCAAGTTTCCTTATCAATGGTGAAATGGCTTGGATTTTCGTTGGTGTAACCCTCTTCCTTGGTCTGGTTTTGGCTGTTATTACCAAAATCGTTTACCCTCTCTTTACTCAAGTGTTTGAGGCTTATGACAACCTCAATAACAGTATCAAGGAAAACATCACCAACATGCGTGTGGTGAAATCCTATGTTAAAGAGCAGGAAGAGACTGACAAATTTAAGAAGGCCTCACGTCGTATTTACAAGATGTTCATGCGTGCCATTCGTGTAGTTATCATGTCTAACCCAGCTATGATGTTGTCTATGTATGCGTCCTTCCTTATGATTTCCTGGTTTGGTGCCCATCTCATCGTTGGTGGTAGCTTAACTACAGGGGAATTGACTTCCATGTTTAGCTACACCATGACCATCCTTATGTCACTCATGATGTTCATGATGATCTTTGTCATGTTGTCTATCTCTACAGCATCTGTTGAACGTATTGATGAAGTTCTTAGCACTGAAGCCACCATTGTTTCACCTGAAAATGGTTTAACAGAAGTCGCAGACGGTTCTATCAGCTTTGATCATGTGGATTTCTCATACACGGATGAAAATGGTGACAAGACCCATGTCCTCAAAGATATCACTTTGGATATTAAGTCTGGTGAAGTTATTGGTATCCTTGGTGGAACGGGTTCGGGTAAATCAAGCTTGGTTCAGCTGATTCCTCGTCTTTATGATGTGGAAGCAGGTCAGGTTAGGGTTGCTGGGCATGATGTTAAGGATTATGATTTGGATAGCTTACGTAAGCAAGTTGCCATGGTCCTTCAAACCAATGTCCTTTTCTCAGGAACCATTAAAGAAAATATGCGTTGGGGAAATAAACAGGCAACAGATGAGGAAATCATTGAAGCTTGTAAGATTGCCCAAGCTGATGAATTTATCCAAGAGTTTAAGGATGGCTATGATACCAAGATTGAACGTGGTGGAGCCAATGTCTCAGGGGGACAACGTCAACGTCTTTGTATCGCACGTGCCCTTCTCATGAATCCGAAAATTTTGATTCTGGATGATTCGACATCAGCAGTTGATACTAAGACAGATAGTTTGATTCGTCGTGGTTTCGCGTCGAGTCTCAAGGAAACAACTAAGATTATCATCGGCCAACGTATCTCATCTATCCAAGATGCAGACCGTATCCTCGTTATGAATGATGGCCGTATCGATGCTATTGGTACTCATGACGACTTGATAGCTAATAATGCCATTTATCGTGAAGTATACAAGATGCAAACACAAGGGAAAGGAGTAGCAGATGCAGAATAAGAAAAAAGCTAATTGGAGCTCTCTAGCACGTCTTCTACGCTTTTTGTGGCAAGACTACAAACTTTCGCTTAGTATTGCCTTTGTCCTCATTGTTGTTGCTTCTTTGGCAACGGTCAATTTAACGGCTTCTATTCAGTCCTTGGTTGACGTTTACGTTCAACCTTTGCTCAAATCTGGTAGCCATGACTTTGGGCCATTGTTACGTTTCTTGACTTCAGTGGCTGTCTTCTGTCTTATCGGTGTGATTGCCAACTATGTGTCATCACTCCTTATGGCGACGATTTCGCAAGATTCTCTGCGTTCCCTTCGTAATCAGCTTTTTGCTCGCATGCAAAAGCTTCCGGTTCGCTACTTTGATACTCACCAACACGGTGACATCATGTCTATTTACACCAATGATATCGATGCCCTCCGTCAAGCTGTCGAGCAATCTATTCCACAGTTGCTACAAACGACTATTACCATTATCGGTGTGACTGTGACCATGCTTACGGTTAGTCCTCTTCTCTTTATCGTGGTTCTAATCATGGTAGGCATCATGTTTATGGTCATCAAAAATGTATCATCCAAATCAGGTCGTTACTTCGGTGAACAACAAAAGAACCTAGGGATTGAGAATGGTTTTATCGAAGAAATGATGTCAGGTCAAAAGGTAGTCAAGGCCTTCGTCCACGAAGAAGAAAGCATGTCTGACTTTGATAAGATTAACGAACAGCTCTTTGAATCATCATACTTGGCCAACCGCTATGCCAATGTTCTCATGCCCATTCTTGGGAACTTAGCAAATGTTTCCTTTGTTTTGACTGCCTTGGTCGGTGGGGTATTTGCTCTAAATGGTGTCGGTAGCTTAACTATCGGTGGTCTCATGGCCTTCCTACAATTGAACCGTTCCTTCAATGGTCCTATTACTCAGGTTTCTCAACAACTTAACTTTGTCCTTATGGCCCTTGCTGGTGCTGACCGTATCTTTGACCTTTTGGATGAAGCAGAAGAAGTGGACCAAGGTAAGGTCACTTTGGTCAACTACGAATTGGTAGACGGTCAAATGGTTGTGACAGACAAGAAAACCAATCTTTGGGCTTGGAAACACCCACGTCCAAATGGCGACTATGAATTGGTCGAATTGGTCGGAAATGTAGTCTTCCAAGACGTTGATTTCTCTTACGATGGTAAGAAACAAATCCTTCACGATGTTAACCTCTATGCAGATAAGGGGCAAAAGGTTGCCTTTGTTGGTGCGACAGGTGCAGGTAAGACGACGATTACTAACTTGATTAACCGTTTCTACGACATCCAATCTGGTGTGATTACTTATGATGGTATTGATGTGAAGCTAATTGAAAAAGATTCTCTTCGTCGATCACTTGGTATCGTACTTCAGGATACCCATCTCTTCACAGGGACTATCGCTGAAAATATTGCCTACGGCCGTGCTGATGCGACTCGCGAGGAAATTCTTGAAGCTGCTCGTATTGCTAACGTGGATTCCTTTGTGCAACATTTGGACAATGGTTACGACACTGTCCTCACAGATGATGGCGCAGGCTTGTCTAATGGACAACGTCAGCTGATTGCCATTGCGCGTGCCGCCCTTGCTAATGCACCAGTTCTGATCCTTGATGAAGCGACATCCTCTATTGACTCTCGTACCGAAAAAATGGTCCAAGAAGGGATGGACCGACTCATGGAAGGACGTACGGTCTTTGTTATCGCCCATCGTCTTTCAACCATCGTTAACTCTGACGTTATCATGGTTATGGACCATGGACGTATCATTGAACGTGGTGACCATGACAGTCTTATGGAACAAGGTGGTACTTACTACCGACTTTATACTGGTGGTCTGGAAATTGATTAAGATTAAAAGAACTCAGGTTTTGCCTGAGTTTTTTTGTATCTGAAGAAAATGATTCTTTTGAGACTTTTCTTGTAAAAACGATAGATTTGATATCCTAAATCTCAACTTCTTTTAAACCGTGTGAGTCCAGGCGATAAATCTTTTGGCAAACTTGTCTGAGGTAGTTGACATCATGTGAGACTGTCAGAATGGCACCTGGATAGTTCTCGAAGAGCTGGCGTACTTGGGGTTGCGAGGTGGGTGAAAAATTTCTGGTTGGTTCATCTAGGATAAGGAGCTGAGGGTTTTCTAAGACTAAGTGCAGTAGGAGTAGTTTTCCTTTTTGACCACCAGATAGGTCATCAATTGCATGGTTCATTTCATCATGACTAAAGTTGAGGTTGGCGAGATGGGAACTTATGATTTCTTTCTCAGTTTTGTCGCCAGTCTTACATAAAAACGCTATCGGTGACAAATCATTTTTCAAGATAAGATCGTAATCTTGGGGCATGTAGCCGATAGTTAGGTCTGTTTTCCTGTTAAGTTCCTGGTAGAGATAGTGTAAGAGAGTGGATTTACCACAGCCGTTATCTCCAACAATACCAATTTTTTCTTGCCCTTTCAAAGAAAGTTTGAGATGGTCAATGGTCAGGTGAGGAGCGATGTTTATCTGCTTTTCATCCAGATTTAAGAGATATTTTCCCTGAGGCAGAGGGTCGATATGAGAGAAGAATAGTTCAATACTGTCTTCTTTGTCAGGCATTTGTGTCATATCTTGGGCAAGGCGGTCGTAGCGTTTTTCTTGTGAGAGGACTGCTTTCATCTTTTTAGCAAGCAATCGTCCTTGTGTACTATCATGCGTATTCCGTAGGGTAGTTTGGACATTTTGTTTGATACGGCGATGCTTGGCCATGGCTTTGTCATAGGCTTTTTTCTCGGTCTTGGCTTGCTGTATCTGTTGCTGGAAGGCATCAGTGCGTTGCTGGCTATAATTATCATAGTCGAGGTGCTCCACACTGGTCCTTGCCTGACGGCGACGTTTAAGGAGTTCCAGATGGATAATGGTATCTGCTGTCTGGCTTAGTAGGTCCTCGTCGTGAGAGATGTAAATAATCGTTTTATCAGAATGTTTGATAAAGTCTTTTAACCAAGTGATGGTCGTTAAATCCATATCGTTTGAGGGCTCATCAAGAAAAATGATGTCATGGGGTCGAGCTAATTCTCGGATGAATTGAATTTTGAGTTTCTCACCACCAGACAGAGTGGAGATAAGCTGACTACTAGCAAAACGATCACTATCAAAATGAAGTTCATCAGCCAGACGATAGAGGGTAGCATAGTCTAGGTCATAAGTATCCGCAAAGAAGTAGTCGTTAAGGGTTAGGGATTGTAAGTCATCCGAAATCTGTTGGGGAATATAGACCTGTGGGCTATCTGGTTTATTAATAGTTCCCTCGTAAGAAAGATGGTCGAAATGTGCTTTAGGATTGACAAGAAGGGCAAGGAGACTAGATTTTCCATTGCCTTCTTCCCCAATGATGGCGACTTTTTCGCCTAGAGTTATTGTTAGATTTAAGTCATGAACGAGTTCACGAAAATCTTTAGTATGTGTTATGGTTAGGTGTTGAATCTGTATCATAGGACCTCCTAGGTCAGTGGGTTTGTGGATATTATTTCATGGAAAATACGATTTTCACTTCAAACAATATCAAAGATCAAAAAACAGTCCTACCTTATTAAGATAGAACCGTCTTGAATCTAGCTAAAAAGCCCTCTAGGAGATAGTGATGGTGTGGATACAAAAAAACGCAGATACCACCAATAAATTTTCTACAGAAAAAGAGCGCAAAAAAGACATGAAAACAATCTATCAAATAAAGCAGGTTTATTGTGAATAGACTTAGTTGTTCATGTCTCCATTTACCTCCGAATGTTACTTGTCTTGATTGTACGCTGTCCGAGAGATTTTGTCAAATGAAAATAAAATATCCCACCTTATTAGACTGCCAATCTACCTTATCAATAGTCTCCACCTATGCTATACTAGAATCAGTACTAAAATGGAGATTATTTATGGAAAATAAGTTTGTAAAGAAACCAACACCTAAGGGGGATAAGTCCACAAAAATTGTTTTTATAGGACTCTTAGTGGCATTGCTTTTTATAATCGCAGGGACGGCTATCTTCTTTGCTGTGAATAGTAGCAGTAAGGCTACCAAAGGTTCAGCTGCATCCAGTAAGTCGAGTACGACTGTCTATTCCGGCAGCAATGCAGAAGACCCCTTGTTCAAAATCACCCTGAAAACCTTCGGGGATAATAAAGAATTTTTACTAGTGACACCAAATCCTGGTCATGATAGAAACATGTTTAACATTGTGGGAGTAGCTGGTCAATACTTAGTCACTCAAGAGTACAAGGGGGGTGAATCTGGTA
>OBYZ01000452.1_pt1 | contig 41048 bp, 38 predicted proteins | sample 1501501 | NCBI WGS metagenome assembly OBYZ01 (sample SAMEA2580213, study PRJEB22360) | human gut metagenome | biome: human gut; feature: human-associated habitat; material: faeces | place: Denmark | collected 2008/2010
AGTCGGACTTTCACCGACTGGTGTGCCCCAGCTTTGCTGGGCACGCTCCTATAAAGCAAAAAAAGCAGAACCCCTGTGGATCCTGCTTCTTATTGTTGTGATTAGTCTTCTACTTTCACGATTTCTTTCTTGTTGTAGCTTCCGCACTCTTTGCAAACTCTGTGAGGCATCATCAGGGCGCCGCATTTGCTGCATTTTACCAGGTTCGGAGCACTCATTTTCCAGTTAGCACGTCTTTTATCACGTCTAGCTTTGGATGATTTGTTCTTTGGACATATGGACATAGGTTACACCTCCTTAAATTTACTAAATATATCACTGATGGCCGCCATACGTGGATCCTTCGGCTCCTCTGCACATCCGCAGGGTCCGTTATTCAGATTCTTACCGCACTGGCTGCAAATACCCTTACAGTCCTCTCTGCAGAGAACCTTCAAAGGCCAGTTCATCAGTACCTCAAGATAGACCAACCGGTCCACATCCAGGTCTGTTCCCGTGAGATAGTCATTCTCATCCAGATCTTCTACTCTGTCTTCATCAGACTGCTTCATATCCAGCTTACGCTCAATACTGTATGGAATCTCAACTAACACCTGTTCCAGACAGCGGTCACAGGGAATACCCACGGTAACACTTCCGTTTCCTGTAAGTTCCAGAAGCTTATTGCCTGTATTGGCAATGGTAAGACTTACCGGAGTCTTGTCTATAAGCTGATATTCTCCCAGCTGAAATGAAATTTTATCCAGTTCAAGTTCCGGAGTGATCTGAACGACCTTTCCTTCACTCTCTATAATATCTGATAAATGAATCTGCATAATTATCTCCTACTCACACCTTATCAATTATACATAGATGACTATAGTTTGTCAATCTGATTTTTCATTAAATTGTATTTTCGAAAAAAAATATTCTTTATTAAGATAAAGGTAACTGTTCAGCACCTTCACAGTTACAGATAAAGAGAAGGAATCTGCCTTCAGCGGTAAATTCCCTCTCTTTAACACGGATTGTTCCGCAGTAAACTGCTTTGAACCCTGGTATTATTATTTTACCAGTGCTACTGTATCTCTGCAGATTGCAAGTTCTTCATTTGTAGGAATAACTGCAACCTTAACCTTGGAGTCTGCTGTAGAAATAACGATTTCTTCACCAAATGTATTATTTGCTGTGTCATCGATCTCAACTCCGAGGTATCCGAGGTAGTTACATACATCTTTACGAAGTGCTCCTACATTCTCACCGATACCAGCTGTAAATACAATTGCATCTACACCGTTCATAGCTGCTACATATCCACCGACAAATTTGGCAATACCATAGCAGAGTACATCGTATGCATTCTTGGCATCTTCGTTTCCGGCTTCGATTGCTGCTCGGATGTCACGCATGTCACTGCCGACTCCGGACATACCCTGAAGACCGGATTTCTTGTTCAGCACATTCATAACACCTGCAAGATCAAGGTTTTCTTTCTTTGCGATGAACTCAACGATTGCCGGGTCGATGTTACCGGAACGTGTTCCCATAACAACACCTTCAAGTGGTGTAAGTCCCATGGTAGTGTCTACGCATTTGCCATTCTTGACAGCACTGATGGAAGATCCGTTTCCAAGGTGGCAGACAATCACTTTGGAGTTGTCTTTGTCAAGGCCAAGGAATTCAACAGCACGTTTGGATACAAAGCTGTGGGAGGTTCCGTGGAAACCATATCTTCTTACTTTGTAGTTTTTGTAGTATTCGATCGGAAGTCCATACAGATATGCTTTTGCAGGCATTGTCTGATGGAAAGCTGTATCGAATACGCCAACCTGCGGTACGCCTGGCATAAGTTCAGAGCAGACACGGATACCAATCAGGTTTGCCGGGTTGTGAAGTGGTGCAAGGTCGTTGCACTCTTCTACTGTTGCGATCATCTCGTCTGTGATCACTGCTGAAGAAGCAAATTTCTCGCCGCCGTGTACGATACGATGTCCGATTGCATCTACTTCTTTGAGGCTCTTGATCGCACCTGTTTTGTCGTTGGTGAGAGCATCCAGTACGAACTGAATTGCTTCTTTGTGTGTAGGCATTGCACACTCTGTGATTTCTTTATCGGATCCGGCTTTCTGATAAACCAGTCTTCCGTCGATTCCGATTCTTTCGCAAAGACCCTTTGCCAGAACATCCTCTGTATCAGAGTTGATGAGCTGATATTTCAGAGAGGAACTTCCGCAGTTAATTACCAATACATTCATTTTAAATTCTCCTGTTCAATATGTTTCAATATGTAATATTTGTTGTGGAAAAATTATTTGTCTTCAGCCTGGCACTGTACAGCTGTGATAGCAACAACACCAACGATATCGTCTGCAGAGCATCCTCTGGACAGGTCGTTAACCGGTTTTGCGATACCCTGTGTAACAGGTCCGTATGCTTCTGCTTTACCAAGACGCTGAGCAAGTTTGTATCCGATGTTTCCTGCATCAAGGTCAGGGAATACAAGAACGTTTGCCTTACCTGCAACTTCGCTTCCCGGAGCTTTGGATGCACCAACGCTTGGTACGATTGCAGCGTCAAGCTGGAATTCTCCGTCCAGTTTGAGTTCCGGATGCTCTTCTTTTGCGATTCTTGTAGCTTCTACCATCTTGTCTACGTCAGGATGTTTTGCACTTCCCTTTGTGGAATGTGAAAGCATTGCAACGATCGGCTCTTCTTCAACAAGAAGCTGGAAGGATTCTGCTGAAGAAGCTGCGATTGCAGAAAGTTCTTCCGGAGTCGGGTTCTGGTTCAGACCAGAGTCAGCAAATACAAATGCTCCGTTTGCACCATATTCGCAATCCGGAACTACGATCAGGAAGAAAGCAGATACAAGCTTTGTTCCCGGTTTTGTCTTCAGGATCTGCAGACATGGACGAAGTGTGTCTGCTGTAGAGTGGCATGCACCGGATACCATACCGTCTGCATCACCCATTTTTACCATCATTACACCATAGTATGGGTACTGAGTATGGAGGATTTCTTTTGCTTTCTCAGGTGTCATACCTTTCTTTGCTCTCAGTTCTACAAATTTGTCAATGTATGCCTGAGTTCTGTCAGATGTCTCCGGGTCAACGATAGTTGCTCCTGAGATATCAAATCCGCCTTCAGCAGCTTTCTTATTGATTTCTTCTTCGTTTCCGATGAGAACGATCTTGGCAACTCCCTCTTTCAGAATCTTATCAGTTGCCTCCAGAGTTCTCATGTCCTCTGTCTCTGGCAGTACGATAGTTTTGATGCTTTTTTTGGCTCTTTCTTTGAGTAAATCAACAAATCCCATGATTAAATGGCTCCTTTCGTTATTTCGGTCTTATGACCATGTGAGAATCCTGAATATGACCTCACAGCTAGTTTCATTATACCCCCAGTTCTGGCTCTTTTCAAGTGGTTGACAGGGAGATTCTTCCAAGTAAAGGTATTTTTTGAAGTGCAATTTGGGGAAAAATCACGAACTTTTTCAGTCCTTAAAGAAAAATCTGTAGATCCTCGCATATTTTTTCTTGTTTACATCTATTCTCCACATAAAGACTGTCATCGCAAGAATCACTGCCGCCAGCCCTGAGATATAAAACAGATTTGTTTTTCCGCTGGAATAATAAGAAATAAACACATTTCCATCTTCATCTTCCAGATATCGCACCGTATAATACATCTCCTTTTTTTCTCCTGCCAGCTCTGTTTCCAGTTTGAACTTTTTACCTGCCAGAAGTTCTTCCTGAAATAATTCTTTGTTCAACAGAACATCTTCATAAGCAGCTATATAGATTTCTTTTCCATCCATATAAAAATTTATGTCTTCAGCGTATTGCTCGAGTGGCTCCACATGAATCTGTCCATAAAATTCTATTTCTTCTCTCGGCGGAAGTATACTGGCGATCCCCATACATGCCATGCACATACCCCAAACGGCAAGCACGACAAGAATGACTGTATGTCTGGATCTTTCCCAAAGTTCCGGCATTCTTTGTCCACAATGATATTTTGTATATTTTCTCTCTGCAACCTTGACGAAACGTTCTTTTCCCTCGGTCGCATCATCAAGCACGATCCTGCCGTTTTTAAAGTAGAGGATGACCTCCTCAAAATTGTTCTGAAAACAGAACCCTTCCAGATCCTGATAATAAAATTTTTTTGTTTTTCTCCGAAAATCTCTTACCATGATTTCTTCATCATCATACGTAATGCAGAAATTTCCGGCATCCAGAATTCCATACAATCCGTATATACCGATCAAAATACCAACGGCGGCCATCGATATTTCTGCCCAGGATAAGTTTTTGACGATCAACACACCTGCTGCGAGAATTCCAATGCATAAAAGAGGAATACAGATCTGCAACTGTATGCGGGCCTTTTTCAGAATTCTTTTTTTCATGTCTGTCTCCTTTCTGCGATTTATCTGTATAAACAAATTATATCATTTGGTGACATTGCCTACAATACACTTCATGATATCAGCTTGCCGCGTCTTTTTACGTATGCTACAATAGGAAAAACCAGATAACTTTTGCCGTGGGCAGAGAGGATTTTATTATGAAAGTAACCGGGATCATTGCGGAGTACAATCCGTTTCATAAAGGACATAAATACCAGATAGATTACTGCAAAAAAAAACTGAATTCAGATTATGTGATCGTCGCCATGAGCGGAGATTATGTACAAAGAGGCACTCCTGCGCTTCTTCCGAAGCATGTACGGGCTGAGATGGCACTTCGATGTGGTGCGGATCTCGTACTTGAGATGCCGGTGTCTGTAAGTACCGCCAGTGCGGAAGCCTTTGCCATGGGCGGCGTTTCCATGCTGGACGGACTGCATATTGTGGACAGCCTCTGTTTCGGAAGTGAGTACGGAGAAGTTTCCGCTCTTATGGAACTGGCAGAAATTCTCGTAGAAGAACCAGAAGAATACCGGCAATTACTGAAGGAATTTCTGAATAACGGACTGTCTTTTCCTTCTGCCAGATGCCAGGCACTGACAGAATATTTCAAAAATCCCCATAATTTTACAGGAGATGATTTTGATGGTGTTCTTACTCCGCTCCTGAATCAGATCGTACAGATTCTGAATTCGCCCAACAACATTCTCGGTATCGAATACTGCAAGGCACTTCTCCGCCTTAAGAGCAATATAAAACCGGTCACCCTGAAACGTCAGGGAATGGGCTATCATGAAACACTTGCAGAGACTGACGGTTCCGACAGATTCTCCCGTACGGATGGCAACACCTTTGCCTCAGCTTCTGCGATCCGCGAATTACTGAAAGCCACACTCACACCAGAAACAATTTCCCGGATTGCCTCACAGGTTCCGGATGAGATTTCATTACTCCTTGCCTCTTCTCTGCAAAGGAATGAATTCCTGACAGAAGATGCCCTGGATCCGCTTCTATCCTATTGTATATTAAAAGAAAATGCAGACAGCTTTTGCAGTTACCTGGATGTCTCCAGGGATCTCGCAGAACGAATCATAAACCGCTCGAATGAACTCAATGGTTTTCTTCAGGCTGCCTCCTTCCTGAAGACAAAAGAACTTACCCAGAGCAGAATCCAGCGGGCACTGCTCCATATCATCCTCGGAATCCGGGAAGTGCCCGCCACCGTTCCTTACGCACGCGTACTTGGTTTTCGCCGGGAAAGCAGCACATTACTGAAGGAGATCAAGGACAGCAGCTCGATTCCACTCATCACCAAGCTTGCTGACGCAAACAGCCTTCTCGATGAATCCGGAAGATCGTTTCTATATGAAACCGTCTTCTCATCCAACCTCTACGAAAAGCTGCTCTGCCAGAAAAATGGCAGAAAGTTCGTTCACGAATACCAGAAACAGCTTGTCATCCTGTAAATACTGACATAAAAAAGACCATCACTGACTTTTGAATTCTGCAAGCATACAGATTTCCTTTATCAGTGATGGTTTTTATTTTTTAGTCTGACAGAAGAATACGGTCATTATCAAGAGCCTTACCTGCTCCTGTCCTGAATTTCTCAAGAAGTGCATCCACAGTCATATTCTTCTTCTCTTCCTCGCCGATGTCCAGCACAATATTACCGGAATCCATCATCAGGATCCTGTTTCCGAGATCGATCGCTGACTGCATGTTATGCGTGATCATCAGACAGGTAAGCTGATATTCTTCCACAATACGCTTCGTCAGGTTCAGAACCTTCTCAGCTGTTCCCGGATCAAGTGCTGCTGTGTGTTCATCCAGAAGCAGAAGCTTCGGCGGATTCATGGTCGCCATCAGAAGCGTAAGTGCCTGACGCTGTCCGCCGGAGAGAAGCCCTACCGGATGGCTCATCCTCTCTTCCAGTCCGATGTCAAGCTTCTTTAATTCTTCACGAAATCTTTCTTTTTCCTGACGACTTGTATGAGAAAGCCAGCCGCCCTTTCCTGCTGCAAGGGCAAGATTTTCTTCAATCGTCATCCCCGGTGCAGTTCCGCGCATCGGATCCTGATAAAGACGCCCGATCTCCTTTGCACGCACATGCTGCGGCATGAAAGTAATATCCCTGCCATCCAGCTCGATCGCACCTGCATCCGTCATAAAATCACCACAGACTGCATTGAAAAGAGTTGATTTTCCGGCGCCATTAGAGCCGATGATCGTTGCAAAGTCACCCTTCTTAAGTTCCAGAGAAAGATCCTCGATTGCTTTTTTTTCATTTACCGTTCCCGGATTAAATGTTTTTGCGATATGACTGATCTTTAACATCCTCATCTGCCTCCTTTTCTGTGTGTCAGTCGACGTCTGATCTGCGGCCACTGCTGCTTAAGATATGGTCCGGAGATTGCAAGAACAACGATGACAGAGGATACCAGCTTCAGCATAAATGCCGGCATATTGAATCGAAGTGCGATGGTGTATACGAGGCGGAAGATAAAGGAACCAAGAACCATTCCCACGGCTCTCACAAAGATCCCGCCACGGCCGAGGAGCGTACCACCGATCAGAAGAGAGGCCAGTGCGATCGTGACCATTCCCTGTCCGATGTTGATATCTACAGATTTTTGCGACTGAGACAGAAGACATCCGGAAAGTGCAGTAAATGCATTTGCCACGCACAGTCCGATGATTGTGGTAAACACCGGGTTAATGGAAGAAGATTTTACCATGTCAGAGTTATTTCCCGTTGCCCGGATTGCAAGGCCAAGCCTTGTTTTGAGGAAAAATACCAGAAATGCAACGACAAGGATCACTGCGATCAGTGCAACAATGATATCCTCTCTTCCCTTCAGTGGTGTGCCGGAAAGTGCCTCCTTCATCATGGAAAATACAGTCACTGTCCGATTCATATTGATGAGAGAAGATCCTCCCATCACTGCAATATTCACGGAATACAAGGCTGTATTTACGATAATTCCGGCAAGCAGACTGTCTACGCCAAGCTTGGTCTGCAGGATCGCAGTTACAAAGCCTGACAGTACACCGGCGAGCATCGCCGCTATCACAGACAGAAACGGATGGCCGCTGACTGCCACGACAGCACCTACGGCTGCTCCAAAAGTAAAGCAGCCGTCAGTGGAAAGATCGCAGACATTCAGCATAGAGTAGCTAAGAAACAGAGCAAGGACAGTCAGAGAACAGATCAGTCCCAGCTTCAGGGCTGTCTCTCCAAGGGAGAGCATGGTTGCAATCGTCACGATAAATTCCTCCAGTTAGTTCGATTCTATTTTGTAACTGTTCAGTACCCTCACAGTTACTTTATTTTTCTATATCTTCAAAGCTTTCTGCAGTGGTGATCTCATTAACCTGTGTGCAGAGAGGTTCGAATTCTTTTTTGACAGTCTCAAGGTCAAGACCAAGACCCTCACAGGTTTCTGTGTTTACAGTTGCAGTTCCGTTATCAAAGGTTTCAACAGCTGTCTCGGATGGTTTTGCTCCATCTACCAGGATATCTGCGATCATATCCGCTGTCTTCTGTCCAAGATTTGCATAATCTACACCATAGCCTACAAATGCACCGTTCAGTGCGAAGGAGTCTGCTCCTGTATAGTGCGGGATTCCTGCCTCGATGAATTTCTCATAGATAGAAAGCTCTGCTGTCATGATCGTATTGTCTGTAGGTGTGAACACTGCATCCACGCCATCTGCGATCAGTGCTTCTGCCGCAAGCTGGACCTCGTCTGTTGTAGTTCCGGTACGCTCAACATATTCAATGCCTTCTTTATCCAGATAATCCTTTGCTTCCTGGATCGCTGTTGTGGAGGAATCCTGTCCTACGTCATAGAGGAGTCCGATCTTCTTTACATCCGGATTCTGTGCCTGAATCAGTTTCATGATGGAAGAAGTATCCAGATAATCACTGGTTCCTGTGATGTTTGCTCCAGGAGCATCCAGAGAATCTACAAGTCCGGAACCGACCGGATCAGATACTGCTGAAAATACAACCGGTGTCTCAGTTCCCTCTGTTGCGGACTGCATACGCATTGCTACCGGTGTAGCCACACCAACCATCAGATCTACGTTGTCAGCCTGAAAATCAGAAATAATCTGTTCCATGACACTGGCATCTGCATTACAGTTATCATAAGACACATCAAAAGTGACACCCTTTTCTTCGCCAAGTTCTTTCAGACGGCTCTGGATATTGTCTACGATCTGATTCAGAGAAGCATCATCCACATAGTTGCAGATACCCACCTTAAAATCATCCGCCATTACCGGTGAAGCCATCATCATACTGGTTGCTACTGCTGCTGCGATTACTAACATTCTTTTTTTCATAGTCTTTTTCCTCTCTCTTTCTACATTTTCTGTGCCATGAGAAAAAAAGAACCGCCTCAAGCTATGCTTGAGACGGTAATAATTTCTTATTATCGCGGTACCACTCAAATTGACGTATCGTCCACTTTCTCATGTACAAACATACACTCCTGATTGGTAACGGGTTCGGTTCCCGTCAGTGCCTACTCTTCAGATACGAATTTCGGACTGCCCTCGGAAGGCCATTCAATCATCCGCTTCATACAGGCTTCCACCATTACCTGCTCTCTGGAATGTTGCCGGATCATTTACTCTTCTTCCTCATCGGTTTTGTTGTTTTATACTTTACCATACGAAACTGTATCTGTCAATCACTTTTTGACTTTTTTGGCGAATTAATCAGTTCTTAAAGCTGTGGATCGGGGCCGGAATACGTCCGCCTCTTTCTACAAACGCATCACAGGAGAACTGGTTGACCGGCATGATCGGTGCATAGCCGAGAAGTCCGCCGAATTCTACAGTCTCACCTACACCCTTGCCGATAACAGGGATCACTCTGACTGCGGTTGTCTTCTGGTTGATCATACCGATCGCAGATTCGTCTGCAATGATTCCGGCGATCGTAGTCGCCTTTGTGTCTCCCGGAATTGCGATCATATCAAGACCTACCGAGCAGACGCAGGTCATTGCTTCCAGCTTCTCAAGTGTCAGTGCACCAAGATTTACCGCATCGATCATTCCCTGATCCTCGCTGACCGGAATAAATGCACCGCTTAAACCACCGACTGCCTGAGCCGCCATAACACCGCCCTTTTTGACCTGATCGTTCAGAAGAGCAAGAGCTGCTGTCGTTCCCGGTGCTCCGACTCTCTCAAGACCGATCTCTTCCAGGATCTCAGCAACACTGTCACCGATCGCCGGTGTCGGTGCCAGAGAAAGGTCAACGATGCCAAACGGTACTCCAAGACGTTTGGATGCCTCCTGTGCCACCAGCTGACCCACACGTGTTACCTTAAACGCTGTTCTCTTGATCATCTCGCAGAGCGTCTGGAAATCTGCCCCACGTACATCCTCCAGTGCTGTCTTGACAACGCCAGGACCGCTGACACCAACGTTGATGATACAGTCTGCCTCTGTCACACCGTGGAATGCACCTGCCATAAACGGGTTATCATCCGGTGCATTGCAGAATACAACCAGCTTCGCACATCCAAGGGAATCCTGATCCTTGCTGGCCTCTGCTGTTTCAAGAACGATCTCTCCCATCAGTTTGACCGCATCCATATTGATACCGGTTTTGGTAGAACCGACATTTACAGAACTGCAGACACGTTCCGTAACAGCAAGTGCCTGAGGAATGGAACGGATCAGAAGCTCCTCTGCCGGTGTCATTCCCTTACTTACCAGTGCGGAATATCCACCGATGAAGTTAACGCCAATGGTTTTGGCCGCTTTGTCAAGTGTCTTGGCAACAGAGACAAAATCTTCTGTTGAATGACATGCCACACCGCCTACAAGTGCGATCGGTGTTACGGAAACTCGTTTATTTACAACCGGAATCCCGAATTCTGTTGCAATCTTGTCACCTGTAGCCACAAGATCTTTTGCCTTTGTGGTGATCTTGTCATAAATTTTCTGGTTCATAGTCTCCAGGTCACTGTCAATGCAGTCCAGAAGACTGATACCCATAGTAATGGTACGCACATCCAGATTTTCCTGTTCGATCATCTTATTTGTTTCATTTACTTCAAATATATTTAACATGTCGGTGCTCCTTTATTAAGGTTTATCGTAACTGTTCAGTCCCCTCACAGTTACGGTTTATCAGTTTTTATTTTAGATTCTGTGCATTACATTGAAAATATCTTCATGCTGGCAGCGGATCACTACACCGATCTTGTCACCGATTTCAGAAAGATCCTTTGAAATAGTTGCAGCGTCTTTTTCGGAAGCGCTGGTATCTGTGATCATCATCATGTTGAAATATCCCTGTACGATAGTCTGAGAAATATCCAGGATATTTACATTGTTCTCTGCAAGATAAGTACATACCTTTGCAATGATTCCCACGGTATCATTTCCTACTACTGTAATGATTGTTTTTTTCATAACTGTCTCCCTTTCTCTTATACGGTAACTGCCTCAGAAGCAAAATCCCTGTGCGCTACCTGAATTCTGAAATCTTTTGATTTGTAAGGGTTGTCTCCCATTGTTACCTCTGAACATACAGTTTCGTAAGCAAGTTCTTCATAATTGTTTTCCCTGCTTAAATGTCCAAGAAAAATTGCTTTCATATTATCGTGAAGAAGCCGGCACAGAAGCCTGCCCGCATTTTCATTGGACAGATGCCCTTTTTCTCCAAGAATCCTCTGTTTCAGATAATAGGGATATTTTCCAACCTGAAGCATCCGGATATCATGGTTTGCTTCCAGAAGGAGTGCATCCAGATTCTGAAGATTTTCGACAATATATTCATTATAATTACCAAGGTCCGTCGCGATACCAACGGAACTTTCTCCACATTCCACGCGATAACCGACCGGCTGTGCCGCGTCATGAGGAATGGTAAAAGGATTGATGGTCAGATCCTTAACTGCGAAAGGCTCGTCCTCCTTTATCTCACGGAAAATCCCCTCCGGAAGTTTCCCAAGGGATCCACTCTTGACCATCGCGTCTATCGTACCCTCCGTTGCATAAACCGGAATCCCGTATTTGCGTGCGATCACGCCCAGTCCCCTGATATGATCTGAGTGCTCATGCGTGATCAGGATTCCGTCCAGATCACGGCCTGTAAGATCGATGCTGTTGAGTCCTGCCTCCATCTTCTTTCCGCTGATGCCGATATCCACCAGCATATGCGCCTGCTCAGATCCTATGTAAATGCAATTCCCGCTGCTGCCGCTTGCAATACTGCAAAATCTCATAATGCCCTGATCCCTTCTTCGATCTGACTCCATGTTTCCTTCAGATCTCCGTTATTTTGTATGATATAATCTGCATGTTCCCGGAAAAATTCCTCTGTTGCCTGACGTGCAATGATGTTTCCGGCCTTTTCTCTTGTGTAGCCCCGGCTGCTCATCAGACGTTCGATCCGGATTTCCCGGTCTGTATGAATATACCACACTTTGTCACAGAATGCATCATAATGATCTTCCAGAAGAAGGGCAGCCTCCACTACCATGAGAAGGCAGCCTGCTCTTTGCTGTACCTCAATCTCATCCAGAATATACCTCTTTACAGCCGGATGAATAATATCACCCAACTTCTGCCGCATTTCTTCATGGGCAAATACTACATCAGAAACTATCTTCCGGTCAATGGTTTTATCGTTTTTTATGATTTTTTTTCCGAACAATGCGATAACCTGATCATAACAGATACCGTCCGGTTCCATGACCAGATGACCGATTTTGTCTGCCTGCAGCACACAGGCGTTGAATTCTTTCTCCAGATAATCGAGGACGGTGCTCTTACCGGCACCGACCCCTCCTGTAATTCCTATAATCTTCATTTATTTTGCCTCGTACCAGTTTTCGCCCTGGTGCATGTCAATCTCAAGCTCCACGGACAGATGTGCGGCACCTTTCATTTCTTCTTCCAGAATCTTTGACACAATGTCAATTTCTTCTTTTTTGGTTTCGATCAGGAGCTCATCGTGCACCTGAAGGACAAGCCTTGACTTTAATCCTTCCTGTTTCATTCTTTCGTATACACGGTTCATCGCAATCTTGATAATGTCTGCCGCACTTCCCTGGATCGGTGAGTTCATCGCCACCCTCTCTCCGAAGGAACGCTGCATGAAATTGCTGGATTTAAGCTCCGGTACCGGACGGCGGCGTCCGAGCATTGTCGATACATAGCCTTTTTCTTTCGCTGTTTTTACAAGTTCATCGAGAAATCCCTTAATCTTGGGATAGGTCTCAAAATATTTCTCGATATAGGCTGCTGCCTCTTTGCGGGTGATACTTAAATCCTGGCTTAAGCCAAAAGAACTGATGCCGTATACAATTCCAAAGTTGACTGCCTTAGCATTTCTTCTCTGAAGCGGTGTAACCTCATCAAACGGCACATGAAAAACCTGAGAAGCCGTCAGTCGATGGATGTCCTGTGCTTCCCGATATGCCTGGATCAGTTTCTCATCTCCGGACATATGTGCAAGGACTCTCAGCTCGATCTGAGAATAATCCGCATCCAGGAACACGAATCCGTCTTCCGGCACAAAAACCTTACGGATCAGTCTTCCAAGTTCCATCCTGACCGGAATATTCTGAAGATTCGGTTCTGTACTGCTGATCCGTCCGGTTGCCGTGATCGTCTGATTAAAGGTAGAATGAATCCTTCCGTCTGCTTCGATCACAGCACTCAGTCCATCTGCATAGGTAGATTTAAGCTTGGCAAGCTGGCGGTATTCCAGGATATTCTTGATAATCTCATGCTCCGGCGCAAGCTTCTCCAGAATATCTGCCGCTGTAGAGTAGCCTGTCTTTGTCTTCTTGCCGCCCGGGATCTCCATCTTTTCAAACAGGATCACACCCAGCTGTTTCGGGGAATTGATATTGAATTCCTCACCGGCCTGCTCCCAGATCAGCTTTTCCAGTTCATGAATACGGATACTCAGTTTCTCACCGTAATTCTTCAGTTCCTCGCCTCTGACACAGATTCCCCATTTCTCCATGGAATCCAGGGTGAATACCAGCGGAAGCTCGATTTCTGTATAAACCTTCCACATTTCTGTCTCATGAAGAGCTTTTTCGATTGGCGCTCTGGACGCAAGGACAGTGTACGCCACATAACAGGCATAGCTTCCCAGGCTGTCCAGAGATTTCTCCCAAGCTGTCCGGAAGGTGTCTTTACCTAAAAGGTCTTCACGAGTCGGAAGCAGTTTCCCGTCCAGGTATTCTTTCGCCACGTCATCAAAGGTATAGGAGGATTTCAACGGATTCAGAAGATACACTCCAATCCCCACATCAAATAACTTCGAGGCTTCTGTAAGCTTCACATGCTTAAGGACACTCTTGACATCCATACAGCACAGTATCGTCGTCTTTGAAAGTTCCTCTAACTTACCGCAGAGATACTCTCCTGTCACAAGTCCTTCCACCGGGATATGGTAGACCTCATTTTCCTCCAGTGCGATTCCAACTCCATAGACATTCTCTTTGTCACAGAGCAGTTCTATGCCTGCACAGACTTTGGATGCTGCTTTCTGAAAAAGTGCCTCGGCTCCGGCCAGATCTTCACAGGTAAAAAAATCATCCGCCATGGTCTGCTCCGGCACACTTGTCACGTCAAAACGTCCCAGAAGATTCTTGAATTCCAGGCGTTTACAGAGTTCGTAGGCTTCCGGAGTATAGAGATTTCTGATCCGTGCCTCCTCATAGGAGAACTCGATCGGACTCTGTGTATTGATCGTTGCCAGGGATTTACTTAAAACTGCCAGATCATAATGCTCACGAAGAGATTCTCTCGCCTTGTTCGGTTTCACTTCTTCAAGATGTTCATGGGCATTCTCAATAGAACCATACTGTACGATCAGCTTGGTGGCAGTCTTCTCTCCTACCCCCGGAATTCCCGGGATATTATCTGCAGAGTCCCCCATCAGAGCTTTCAGTTCAATGATCTGAGGCGGCGTGACCTGATATTTCTCCAGCACCTGCTCTGCATGGAAATTCTCAATCGTCGTTTTGCCCCGGGAAGTCTTGGGAAGACGGATCATGATCCTGTCTGTCGCAAGCTGGAGAAGATCTCTGTCTCCTGAAAGGATCGTGACCTCCATGCCCTGTTTTTCACTTCGAAATGCCAGCGTACCAAGAAGGTCATCCGCTTCATAGCCTGCCATGGAAACTGTCTTCACGCCCATAGAGGTGAGGACTTCTCGGATCAACGGTACCTGCTCCCGAAGTTCCACAGGCATTGGCTTTCTTGTTCCCTTATATGCTTCATACATCTTGTGCCGGAAAGTCGGCTCATGAAGATCAAATGCGACAGTCAGATACTCCGGCTTCTCCTCCTCAAGGATACGAAAAAGAATATTCAAAAATCCATAAACCGCGCCTGTATGTTTCCCCTCTGAGTTTGTCAGATCCGGAAGTCCGTAAAAGGCACGGTTCAGTATGCTGTGTCCATCTATCAACAATATTTTTTCACTCAAGTTTCCTGTCCTCCTGTTATATATCCAGTTAACTGAATATAACCAAAATCGCAAATACACACAAGGCTATGGCAGCACACACGCATAAAAGCCCTGTCACAAAATACATAACCCGCTTCTGATGGATGTTCCTCCTGGTTCTACGGATCTCCTGCTCAAGAAGCTTCTTAAAATCAAGAACCTTTCCATCTTTATCCTCATCCAGCTGCTGCATTGCCTCATGAACAATAAAATAAGTCTCCAGTTCGTCATAACAGGAGGGACAATGTTCTATATGATCCAGGAATCCCTCAAGTTCATTCATAGACAGGCTGTGGTCAATAAAACGTGTAACCATGCTCTCTGCTGTCCTGCAATCCATTTCCGTCACTGGCTGCCACCTCCTGTTTCTGTTCTGTACCACTGATTTTGTTTCGGATTTTATTCTGTCACTGTAGTATAGCATAAAAAAAGACAGTTCTCAATGAAATTTACCGGAACTGTCTTTTGGTGTGAACTCAAATGTTTTTATTCTTTTGCAAGGCTGACTTCCTGAGCCTCTGACGGAGTCTCAAGAATCTTCATAAACTCCTCTCCTGTAATGGTTTCATGTTCATAGAGATATTTTGCCAGTTCATGAAGCTTACCTATGTTGTCCTTAAGGATCTGAAGTGCCTTCTCATGCTGGGTACGTACAAGCTCTACCACTTTTTTATCGAGCAGTGTCTGCGTTTCAAAGGAGCAGGCAAGACTGCTGTCTCCTCCCAGATACTGATTGCTGACACTTTCCATCGCAACCATGTCAAAATCCTCACTCATGCCATAGCGTGAGATCATTGCTCTGGCGATTTTGGTTGCCTGTTCAATATCATTGGATGCACCTGTGGTAATAGAATGGAAGATCAGTTCCTCTGCCGCACGTCCACCGGTAAAGGTAGCGATCTTGTTTTCCAGTTCTTCCTTGGACATAAGGAAATGTTCCTTCTCATCTACCTGCATGGTATATCCAAGTGCTCCTGAAGTACGCGGAATGATCGTGATCTTGTGTACCGGTGCGGATTCTGTCTGCTTCGCCGCAACCAGCGCATGTCCGATCTCATGGTAGGAAACAATCAGCTTCTCCTTATTGGAAAGAACACGATTCTTTTTCTGATAGCCGGCAATTACAACTTCAATGCTCTCTTCAAAATCTGCCTGGGTCGCAAATTTACGTCCATCACGAACCGCTCTCAGTGCCGCCTCATTGACAATGTTGGCAAGCTCTGCACCAGAAGCTCCGGCAGCAGCCTTGGCAATCTCATCAAATCGTACCGTATCTGCAATCTTGATCTTCTTCGCATGAACCTTGAGAATTTCCTCACGTCCCAGAAGATCAGGAAGTTCTACCGGAATTCTTCTGTCAAAACGACCCGGACGGAGAAGTGCCGGATCAAGAGAATCCGGACGGTTTGTCGCTGCAAGAATCACGACACCCTTGGATCCGTCAAAGCCATCCATCTCTGTCAGAAGCTGGTTCAGTGTCTGTTCACGCTCATCATTGCCGCCTGTAAATCCTGCACCGTCACGCTTCTTACCAATCGTATCAATCTCATCGATAAAGACAATACACGGCGCCTTCTCATTGGCCTGCTTAAAAAGATCACGGACCTTGGCCGCACCCATACCAACAAACATCTCTACAAATTCAGATCCTGAAATAGAGAAGAACGGTACCTCAGCCTCACCTGCTACTGCCTTGGCAAGAAGAGTTTTACCTGTTCCAGGAGGGCCTACAAGAAGAGCTCCCTTCGGCATAGATGCTCCGATCTCCGTGTATTTCTGCGGATTGTGGAGATAGTCAACGATTTCTGTCAGAAGTTCCTTGGCCTCATCTTCCCCTGCCACATCAGAAAATTTAATCCCTGTGGATGATTTGACATAAACCTTGGCATTGCTCTTTCCAAAGGACATTGCTCCTCCGGGACCACCACCCATAGATGACATCATTTTCTTGCTCAGCCAGCGTCCAATAAAGATAAAAATCACGATCGGTACAACATAGCTCAGGATAAGCGTCATAAAAATTGACGGGCTTTCCGGAAGGACCTCATCCATTGTTACCCCTGCGTCAAGCAGACGGTTCACAAGATCAGGATCATCCATCTTAACCGTCTTGCAGAGAACACTGTCACCGGAAGCTTCTGTCCCTGTTTCATAATAAATGTAATTTTCTTCCACAGTGGCCTTGGTGACATTCCCCTTCTCCACATTCTCTATAAATGTAGAATAATCTGTCTTCTGTATACTTCTTTCCTGCACTGCCGGAACTACAAGCATATTCAGAAGAATGATAACGATACCGGCAATGATGTAATAGACATACATTGGGATCTTTTCTGGTTTCTTACTGCCAAACTTCATTTAACTTCTGTCCTCCATATCTTCGAAAGCATCCGGTATCTTCAGTATTCCCGTATTCCTTCGAAATCATTTATGTCATGTACCATACCATTTTTTTCACAGTTATTCAATGTTCATTGTATGAAAAATTATAAACTTTTCATAAAACATTTTTCGACAGAAATCCTGGAAGTAAAACAATTACTCCCATGCATTCCGTGGTTCTCCGAGAATTATCACAAAAAGAAAAAGCCCTGAAAAATTCAGGACTTTTGAGGTGCCGCTGGCCGGACTCGAGCCGGATTCTTTGAAAATCCGCAAACACCAGTAAATACAAGAAATTCTCCGAAAGCCCTGTAAAATCAATACTTTTATTATGTTCCGCGTTACAAGATAATGTACAATAAAACATAGAAACTGCACACTGGTTCTCACGAAAGTTCACACGAAAATGATGATACAATATGCTCCCGGCAGAGGGCACCTGCCGGGATTTTTTTATACCCTGGTAATGTAACGAGCTGCCACAAATCCGTAGTACTTATTTACAATACGGACATAATACCAAGTACTGCCATCAGCAGCCTTGATTGTATCGCACACATCAATAAGATTATGTTGTGCAAGATACGGGTATTTTTTGATGGTTGGATTCTCTTTGCCTGGCCAGGAACGGACGTTGAGCTCGGCAGTATTGACCATGCCCACCCATTTCGGAACTTTGCTAAGCTGCACTGCAGTTTCTGTGGATTTCAGGTCTTCTGTTGTACCGTAATCGATCCATACGTAGCCATCAATCGCAGAATCTGTGAGTTTATATTTCTTATTGCGGCACGCTCCGCCGTTTGCCACAACACCTGGTGCGCTGGATGTATTGCCTTCATTGGTGTAGACGTAGGTTGCGTCATACGAGTTTACGGATCCGATGTGTGAGCCATTCCGGAAGATGATCAGCGCACCTTTCTTTGGTGTGCTGTGCCAGGTTCCTTTCTGTTTGGCATGACGGGTGACACTCTGGCAGTTGTAGAAGCCGCCACCCATGATCTGAAGGGCTTTGGTCAATCCAAACACTTTGACCAATTTCCAGAACTGGTAGACCGCACACCACGGCTGCCCCTGGCATCCCGGCTGATTCCAGTTATTTACATCACGGGCAAACTTGGTGTAGTTCTTGTCACCAGCGTTCTTGGTAAAATCATCCAGATAAGCATTACTTTTTTTCTCCAGATATGGTTTTGTGCCGCCATTGTTGGCATAATAATCTCCAAGCTTGGTATGTTCCTGTAATTTGTTCACAGTTGTTTCCTCTTTCTTCTCAATTTCTTCGGAGTAATCCTTATAAAATACGTTGCGATCTACAGTTCCGCTGATGCCTGGAATCTTGGCTTTTGAGCTATACTGCCAGCCCACGCCAAAATCTGGTCGGAGTCGTTCCTGAAGCCATCCGTCATCGTTAGCCGGATAGCGGGCAATCCAAAAGTCATACTTTTTCAGATGACTGCAGATCACGTTCTCGTACCAGTCCACATTGCAATAGATAGCAAATTTATATCCCGCTGCCTCTACGATCTCGCGGAAGGCATCTGCCATCTTGTGGATGCTCTCGGATCCAAGAGATCTCTGATTGTTGTATTCCAGATCCAAGAATACCGGAAACTGGATCCTGCGTCCATTTAATGTACTTACTACCTTACGGGCTTCTCTCTGGATCTCTGCGATCGTCATTGCATAGGAGTATTTGTAAACACCGACAGGGATGTTATATTTGTTGCATCCGGCCAAATTGTTTTCAAACTGCGAATCAACAACATTGCCAGCTTCTGTGATCCGGAGAATTGCAAATCCCATTCCATAATCTGCGACTGTTTTCCAATCAATCTTGCCCTGCCAGGCTGATACATCAATACCTTTAATTTCCATGTTTTTACCTCCTGCTTTCATAATGAGAAAAGGGATGATCTCTCATCCCCAGGTCACTCGTCTTTGTGTGTCTGTTTGATCAGCTGGTTGATATATGTAGAAAGACCAGCTACCAGGATTCCCTGTACGATAGCCGTGAAGATTGCCATCACAATATCCTGTGGTGTCCCCAGCGTGGTTGTGGCAAATACATACATTGCACAGATCACAACGCTGATCCCGCCAAGAATAAGCGGGATGTACTTATCTTTTACTGCCTGTGCCTGCTTGAGTGCCATGCCTACGAAATATAAAGCAATAGCTACTACGATGAGTTCCGGTTTTACATAATTTGTAATCTGTTCCATAATCATTCTCCTTTTCTTTCCAGGTCTTCTATTCTATGATTTGCGACCTTGATCTGTTCCTCATGTACACTCATTTTTTCTTCCAGAGCATAAGTTCTTTTGATAAGGTTATTGTGTTCATTTACTCTTTTAGTCAACTCTTCCAGCTTGTACTCCATAAGAGTTCGTGTCTTTTCCTGCTATGCATTATTGCTGATCACTGCCACAAGATTCATAAACATGTGACTGTTTATGAAGAGTATGAGGTTTCTGATAACGGTCGCCACCTACTGCGGTGCTCATGTCCATATCATCAATACACGGATAAGAAGCCGCACTGTGATGGGTATAATGACCATGGTTTTCAGTGTGGTTATGCAAAAACTGAATAACCAGGCTCACCAGCTCATCCGGTCGCTCACTGGGCGATCAGTAACAGTAAAGCCGAAGATCACATTTGCAACAGTCTCCACCGGATTCCTTGCAATGTTGACTGACGGCTTTATTAAATTGTAATGCGTCTATTGTTCTCACCCTCTCCCTGCTTTCCGATTTGCTTGTCTGGTTATGGCGGAAGCAGTGGCTATTTTGTTTTTCAGATTCCATTAGAATCTGCTCCACCTGCATCCACGCGGCAGACGCTTTTAATCTCGACCAATCGTGGCTCGTCATTTCGAGCTGAATTGAAACCTGACCAAGAATATTTTCGCTGACGAAATAATCTAACATATATCTCCTTTCTGGTATTAAATTGCTTTTGATGATTTTAAATCATCTTTCAATTTAAAAAAAAGAGCTTCTTTTTTCTATAGAAAGGAGATTTTTATTATAATGTATCCATTTATGACACTTAACGATAACACAGAAATAGTTCACTCTGAATCCATCGAAAAAGATGGAAAGGAGCAAGTAGAAGTGCGTATTGAAAAACCTGTTTATGGCGGCTTTCATTCTGCTACCTGTTGGCTTCCAGAATATAGATGGGAAAATATAGAAGGTTTTTCTGACGAAGAAATTAAATATTTTCAGGATTTTTTATCGTCTGTAGCCCACATCATTATGCAGTTAGCACGTGAAGGCGGTTTTGAAGGAGGAATAGACGATGCCTCGAGTTTTTAAGATTGGCTCATATGTTATTTATTTTGAACCGTTTGCGGTTATGCGAATGATTTCTACTGCATAAAAAACGAAGGAGAAAAAGCGTATGGGATTTTTGGATCTTTTTAGAGTTGGCAAAATCAAGAAAGAAAATGAAGCCTTAAAACAAAAACTACAACTTTTGCACGCAGATGAATATTTTCAAATTAGTGAACGCCTTGACAAAATGAATCAGGAAATTTCTGATAATAATTCAATCTTATTCAAACAACGGGAAGAAATTTCCTCTTTATCAGCTCAACAGCAAAAACTAGATAAGCAAGTAACCACTCAGGCCAATAAACTATCTCGCTACAAGGAGCTATATCGAAGTGTAGAATATGCATTAGATACCTTTTTATCATCTAACATACCATACAATAACTGCCGCTTAAATCCTCACGATAAAAGTGATTTCGATTGTCTTGCCCCTTCTGTAATCTTACAATTACATTCTATGGACGTAAAGGAACTCAGAAAGGCATACAAAGACAATGAGAAACAAATAGATAAATTGCTTAGGATAATAAGCGGGAATCCTCGGCAATTCAATTACCGAGATGAAAACGCAGGATTGTGCATATCTGCACATTGAAAAAATATAATAATTCCTCTCCCACCCTGATATTAGTGCCGTAACCGGCATACAAACAACCGAAAATATGTTTGGGGTTTGTTGCACATTTCCACTCATCATGTTATACTATATGTATGAAAGAAAATCTAATACATTATAGAACTTGTGTGTGTAATATCAACTACCATATGGTATGGTCGGTGAAATACCGGCGGAAAATATTAAACCAAGAAATTGAGGAATATCTTCAGAAACTGGTGCAGCAGATTGCTGAGGATAAGGGTTTTACTGTTCACTTATTTGAATGTGGTGAAGGTGATCATGTCCACTGTTTTGTATCAGCTCCACCAAAGCTGTCCATAACAGCAATTGTCAAGTATCTGAAGGGGATCACCGGCAGAAAACTGTTTGAACGTTTTCCAGAAATAAGAAACCAGCTGTGAAAAGGAGAGCTGTGGAACCATTCCTATTATGTGGAAACAGTCGGATCTGTATCTGAGGAAAATATTCGACGTTATATTGAGCATCAGAGCAAGTCGTATTAATTCAAGGTGGATTATAAATTTCCATCCGCAAGAGTGTATGAAGGAGGAAGAGGAATGCTGCGGTCACATAAAACATCCATAAAGATCAGTCAGGAATATTCCAATATCATAGGGCATATGTGTTATGCAGCATCCAAACTCTGGAATATCTGCAACTACGAACGTCATCATTATAAAGAACTGGGACTGGAAAAGTATCCTGACTGGTATTATCAGAAAAAAGCACATAAAGGAAATCTGTGGTATAAACAGCTTCCGTCACAGACAGCGCAGGAGACCTGCAAGCAGCTGGATAAAGCATGGAAATCTTTTTATGTCCTGAAAAAGACCGGAGGGATCAAAGATCCAAATCCGCCCCGTTTTAAACAGGATAATATACCGGTCACATACATGCAGATGGGGATCCGGCATGAGAAAGGTTCAGACCAGCTGCGTTTGTCTCTGTCAAAGGCTCTGAAAAGCTACATGGAAGAAACATATGGGATCCATGAAAAATTTCTATATCTTGAAAATAAGATTTTCAGGAACATGGATCATATAAAACAGCTGCGGATCTATCCGCCGGAAAATGGAAAATGTGACCTTATCGTTATCTATGAGATTAAAGAACCAGAGCAGCTTTCCCAGAATGGACATTACTTATCTATTGATCCTGGCCTTCACAATCTGATGACCTGTTATGATTCCGGAAATGGAAGGACTTTTATCCTGGGAAGGAAATATCTTTCTCTGGAAAGATATTTTCATAAAGAAATCGCCAGAGTGCAGTCTGTATGGTATGCACAGCAATCGGAAAGAGGAATAAAATATCCAAAATCATCGAAACATATCCAGAGACTTTACAGGAAAAAGCAGAATGCAGTAAAGGATTATCTTCACAAAGTGACCAGATGGATTGCAGAATACTGCAGAAAAGAAGATATCCGCTGTGTGGTTGTGGGGGACATCCGAAATATCCGTAAAGAAAAAGATATGGGACACAAGACCAACCAGAAGTTTCACGGACTGCCATATAACAAACTGTATATCATGCTGGAATATAAGTTGAAACTGTATGGGATTCAATTGATAAAACAAGAGGAAAGCTATACCAGTCAGTGCAGCCCGTTTTCACCGGAAATATCAAAGAGATATGCAGAATCATCAAACCGAAAAGAGCGGGGTATGTATATAACTGACGGAGTAAGATTTAACGCAGATGCAGTAGGCGCGTTTAATATCCTGCGGAAATATCTTTCCGTATCCGGGAAGCAGAAAGAATTGTCCGTAACCGGACTAAAAAATCCAGAAATAATAAAAGTAGCTGTATAGCCGAAAGGCAAGCAGTATTGGTGTCATGGACGCACCCTGAAAAAAGGCGGTATCCCGCCAGATTTCAGATGCTCTGGTAACTTGTTGCCGAGTAGTTCACTTTATACGAATCTCGCTATACAACCAAAGCAAACAAATCTATTTATTCGCTAATGGTAATCGCTTTACGAGCAGAATTACAGAATATTCTTTACAATTTAAAATATGAAAAACTTGAGAAGTCAATTGATGATGTCCATTCCGTCACTGCAAAATATTTAAAAATCGCAGGTGAGGGAAATCAGAGCATAGCTGGCACACTTACCAAGTTCGTCGGAGAAATCGAATATCTTTTTATTAATGCAGTGAAAATTGAATATAACTATTATGTCAAAAAAGAACAGGCTCGACAGGAGCAAATGGCTTTAAAAGAGCAAATGCGACAAGAGGCAGAAGAACGAAAGGCTCTTGAACTTGAACGAAAGAAAATTGAAAAAGAAGAAAGTAAATATGTCGCTGAAATTGAAAAAGTAAAAGCTTCCTTAGAACAGGCATCTTCAAGCGAAGAAGTTGATAAATTAAAAGCCAAAATTTTAGAACTTCAACAGCAATTATCTGGTGTAGCTGTTAAAAAAGAAGAGATTACTAATCTCCAGAATGGAAAAGCAGGTAATGTATACATCATTAGTAACTTAGGTTCTTTCGGTAAAGATGTATTCAAGATAGGTATGACCCGCCGACTAGATCCTCAAGACAGAGTGAACGAACTGGGAAGTGCAAGTGTTCCGTTTAAATTCGATGTTCACAGCTTTATTTTTTCAAAAGATGCTGTCAGACTTGAGAAAAAAATGCATAATATGCTAAATGAGCAACGACTTAATAAAGTAAATCTCCGAAAAGAATTTTTTAAAGTAAATATTGATGACTTGGAGCGATTGGTGCTTTCTATTGATCCAACAGCCGAATTCAATAAAACTATGCTCGCAGAAGAATTTCGTCAGTCTGCTGAACTCGATATTCCACTTAGTTCTGCTACTAATCCTGAGATCAGAACATCGGATATCTTGCATACTCTGTGGGGCGATTACGAAATGCCTGATCCATACACAGTGTGCCTGTTCAAAGGCCCTCGCAACAATTTGAGAAAATTATAATAAAAAACCGCCCCTGTGTTACCAGTACAAGGACGGCTCAAGAATCTCCGAAGAGATGCTTCAAACGCAAACATATTGTATCATCTCCGGAGCAGACATACAACCAGAACATTTGTGTGTCTGTTATTTTTGTACCCAATTTTAGGAAAGGAAGATGATATTATGGCAACTGCAAAGAAATTACCATCAGGATCATGGAGGTGTCAGGTTCTCTCTCATACCGAAGAATACACTACACCCGACGGAACTATTGGCAAAAGAAAAATTCGGAAGTCTTTCACTTGTGATGATCCAACCAAGAGAGGAAAACGTATCTGTGAACAGATGGCTGCTGAATGGGCCTCAAGTAAGGAGCAAAGCTCAACTACTGCCGGAACTCTTAAATTCGGAGAAGCACTTGAAGATTATATTTCCTCGCGGGAAAATATTCTTTCTCCCTGCACAATCAGAGATTACAGGGGAATTCAGCGAAATTACATTCCATCCCTTATGGATATAAAGATTGACGACATCACTCAAGATGATATTCAAAAAGCAATTAACCTTGAGGCCGTCAAATTATCCCCTAAAACTGTTCGTAACATACATGGCCTAATATCTGCCGTATTACGGATATACAGACCGTCTATGGCGCTAAATACAGTCTTACCAAAGAAGAAACGTGTTGAACTGTATATTCCTTCTGATGCAGAGGTAAAGATTCTTATGAACGCAATACAGGGAACTGAATTGGAAATTCCAGTGCTTCTGTTGGGAATTCCAGATGTTTATATCATGCAACGCGGCGGTTGGGGAAATGATGGAACACTTAAAGCAGTTTACAGACATGCTCTATCAGACAAAGCACAGGAAATGAACAAACTCGCAAATGAGCATTTCGAAGATTTGTTGTCAGGTGGTTCTCACGAAAGTTCTCACAAAAGAAAAAGCCCTGAAAAATTCAGGACTTTTAAAGTGCCGCTGGCCGGACTCGAACCGGCACGGTTTCCCGCTTGATTTTGAGTCAAGTGCGTCTGCCAATTCCGCCACAGCGGCACATGAACCGAAAATTATATTATCATAATTTCCGGTTCTTAGCAAGTGTTTTTTAATTATTTGTACAATTTATCTTCGTCCTGCAAAAGCTTCTCATAAATCGGGAAGCTGTCGAAGGTCGCGAAATAATCTCTTGGTGTCTCTGCTCTTCGAATCATCTCAAAGCTACCGTCCTCATGCAGAAGAATCTCTGCTGATTTGAGTTTACCATTGTAGTTGTAGCCCATGGCAAATCCATGTGCTCCTGTGTCATGGATCACAAGCAGATCTCCCATCTCAATCTCCGGAAGATAGCGGTCAATTGCAAATTTATCGTTATTTTCACAAAGAGATCCTGTAATATCATAAAGATGATCACACGGCTTGTCTTCTTTCCCCATGACAGTGATGTGATGATAAGCACCATACATAGCCGGCCGCATCAGGTTTACCGCACACGCATCTACCCCTACGTATTCTTTGTGTGTATGTTTTTCGTGGATTGCCTTTGTTACCAGGCAGCCATATGGTCCCATCATAAATCGTCCAAGCTCTGTGTAGATGGCAACATCACCCATTCCTGCCGGAACAAGAACTTCCTCATATACCTTGCGGACTCCTTCTCCGATCACACGGATATCATTCGGAGTCTGATCCGGTCTGTATGGAATACCAATTCCTCCGGAAAGATTGATAAATGCAACCTTTGCCCCTGTCTCTTTCTGAAGCTTCACTGCCAGTTCAAACATTACCTTCGCAAGCATCGGATAATATTCATTTGTGACAGTATTGCTTGCCAGGAATGCATGAATACCAAACTTCTCTGCTCCTTTAGATTTGAGGATACGGAAGGCTTCAAAAATCTGCTCTGTTGTCATTCCGTATTTTGCATCCCCGGGATTGTCCATAATATCATTGCTGATCTTGAACACACCACCCGGATTATAACGGCAGCTGATGGTTTTTGGAATTTTTCCCACTGCACGCTCTACCGCCTCGATATGTGTGATGTCGTCAAGATTGATGATTCCACCGATCTCATCTGCATAGCGGAATTCCTCTTCCGGAGTATCGTTGGAAGAGAACATGATATCGCCTTTTTTACAGCCGATTGCCTTGGAAAGCATCAGTTCTGTCATGGAAGAACAGTCACAGCCGCAGCCATACTCCTGAAGAATCTGGATCAGATACGGATTCGGGGTTGCTTTTACGGCAAAAAATTCTTTAAATCCTTTGTTCCATGCGAATGCTTCCTTTAAGGCCTTTGCATTTTCGCGGATTCCCTTTTCATCGTAGAGATGAAATGGTGTCGGATACTGTGCTGAAATTTCTTTCAGCTTGTCTAAGGTTACAAACGGCTTTTTTTTCATAATGTATCTCTCCTCGTTTGGTTTATTTCTTCCTGTTCACAGCCATACGTTCACTTTACATGCTCATGCGTAAACAGATGATCCTGACAATATTCATAATTTCCATTGCATTTGGAACAGAATCTGAATTCCAGATTCGGATCGTCCTGCTCTGTTCTGCCGCAGATCGCACACTTATGTTTGGTAATCCCGCCTGTCGCCGGATTGACCCTGCTCTGTGCCACTGCCTTCTTGAACTCTCTCCTTCTGTGCACCTCTTTCGGATTATAACGATGCATATTTCTTGTGCTGAAGAAAAACAGCACAAAGTTCAGAAGTGAGGCAACGATCGGCACTGCCATCACCCAGAGTCCGGCTCTTATATAAGTGATCATATTATAAAGAACGATCACTCCGTAAACAATCGCCATCCACTTCATCTTGATCGGAATCACAAACCACAGAAGGATCTGCATGTCCGGACATGACATCGCATAGGCGAGGAATACAGACAGACTGACATAATAAGTCGTAAACACTCCACCGCCGATTGCATAGCTCATTCCTCCGATCACAACATAACCACCTGTTATGAAATAAGTCAGAAAAGCTGCAATCAGTACAAAGAACAGTCCTGAAAAAATATACAATGTATATCGGAAAGTTCCCCAGGTGCGTTCCAGTGAAGTTCCTATCGGATAATAAAAAAACAAAATAGAAATTACAAACAGCAGGAAATTCCCTGTGCTGGGCGGGTAGATCACCCATGTCACCAGTCTCCATATCTGTCCATGGAGGATTTTGGTCACATCAAGACTCATCATTGCCATCAGGCTCGGGTTCAGATAAGTCAGAAAATATCCCACTACATAACAGATGATGATATACATCGTCAGATTCTGAATCCCGAATCGTCCAAACTTACGTTCCAGTTTATCAATCCAATTCATAAAATCACTTTCTCCTTTTCGGTCAGTATACTACTTGGAAAGACTAAAAATATTTCTTTTTTGCCAGAAAGATCGCTGCTACGATACTTGCCGCGATCGAGATCACGATTACGATCAGAAATCCCCATGATGTCTTGGAAAATGGCATGCCGACAGCACTTAAGTTCATTCCGTAAGCACTGAATATGATCGTCGGGATACTCATAACGATCGTGATCACAGACAGGATCTTCATTACATCATTCAGGTTATTGGAAATAACTGATGCAAACGCATCCATCATGTTGGCAAGGATACCGCTGTAGATATTTGCCATCTCGATCGCCTGCGTGTTCTCAATGATAACATCCTCAAGAAGTTCCGTATCTTCCGGGTATTTCTTGATGCTTTCGATCTTGATCAGTTTCTCCAGAACCGCCTCATTGGAACGCAGAGATGTCGTAAAGTAAACCAGTGATTTCTCCAGTTCCAGAAGTTCGATCAGTTCCTTGTTTCGCGGTGAAAAATGGAGTTTCTCCTCCACCTGTTCACTCTTTTTGTCAATGATACGCAGATAACGAAGATACATACTTGCATTTCGATACAGAATCTGCAGGATAAAACGTGTCTTCATATAAGTAAAGAAATTGCGGACACGTCCCTCCATAAACCTTGTCAGTACCTGTGTATCTTCCAGGCAGATCGTAAAGATCATCTTGTCCGTGACAATGATACCAAGCGGAATAGTACCATACCAGTCCTTATCATTACGCTCCTCTATCATCGGGACATCTACCAGGATCAGTGTATAAGTATCCTCGACTTCGATACGGGAACGTTCTTCCTCATCCAAAGGAGCTCGCAGATCGTCGACCTCTATCTGGAACTGTTCTGAGATCTCAAAAATCTCTGTTGCTGTAGGATTGGTCAATGCAATCCAGCAGCCGTCCTGTGGTTCCTGAATCTCATGAATGGCTCCATCTGATGTTCGAAACATTCTAACCACGATTCCACTCCCCTTCCACTCATATTACACATGTCCCAGAGTTCCATGTGTCTGTACAGCCGTTTTCTTCCTGTTCCCCTTTACTCTTTCTCAGTTACCGGCTCCGAACCGCTGCACAGCTTACATTATAAATTGTGCATGGTTCTTTGTCAATTCCAACAGTTTTGATTTACCCAAAATTAACATACGCCTCTAAAAGCTCATGTTTTTTGTTGTTTTTCGAGCATTACCGTGCTAAAATATACTCATTCTGTACATTATGCGTATATTCACACTCTAATTTTCAGGAAGGAATCAGATTCAGATGAATAAATCAAGCTTTGGAAATCACTTTACTGTCACGACCTGGGGCGAATCTCACGGCAAAGCTCTTGGAGCTGTCATAGACGGATGCCCGGCCGGTCTTTCTCTTAATGAAGAAGATATCCAGAAATTTCTCGACCGGCGTAAACCCGGCCAGAGTCGTTATACAACTGCCCGCAAAGAAGGGGATCTGGTAGAAATCCTCTCCGGAGTTTTTGAGGGAAAAACCACCGGAACTCCGATCTCGCTCATGGTACGCAACACAGACCAGCGTTCCAGGGATTATGGAAATCTTGCTTACTCCTACCGCCCGGGTCATGCCGACTTTACCTTTGATACCAAATATGGCTTCCGTGATTACCGTGGAGGCGGCCGTTCCTCTGGGCGTGAAACCATCGGCCGCGTGGCAGCAGGTGCAATCGCATCCAGGATTCTTGAAACTCTTGGCATTTCGTTCTGCACTTACACCAAATCCATCGGTCCTGTAGAGATCACGGATTTTGACGCAGAAGAAATCACGAGAAATGCCTTTTATATGCCGGATGCCAGTGCAGCCTCTGCTGCCGGAGCCTATCTGGAGGAATGCATGAAGAATCAGGACAGTGCCGGCGGTATCATCGAATGCCGGATCAAAAACGTTCCTGCCGGTCTCGGAAATCCTGTTTTTGAGAAGCTCGATGCGGTTCTTGCACAGGCAGTTATGTCCATAGGTGCTGTAAAGGCGGTTGAGATCGGTGATGGTTTTCAGGTTTCCAGGATGAAGGGATCCGAGGACAATGACGGTTTCCACACAGAAAATGGACAGATCACGAAAACCAGCAACCACGCCGGAGGCATTATGGGCGGCATAAGTGATGGAAGCGAGATCGTTCTCCGTGCTGCGGTCAAACCAACCCCTTCCATCAGCCAGCCTCAGAATACTGTAACAAAGGACGGAAGCGAATTATCCCTGGAAATCCACGGCCGCCACGATCCTGTTATCGTGCCAAGAGCCGTTGTGGTCGTTGAATCCATGTGTGCTCTGGCGATCACAGATGCGCTCTTCTCCAATATGACCTCCCGAATGGATTCCATCCAGAAATTTTATCAGAAATAATTTTTTCTCTCAATGAAATAAAACGAAATCCCCTGTCAGCAGTCATACGACAGCCGGCAGGGGATTTCATTTTATTTTTTATTCAAATTCTTCTTGCTCTTCAGACTGATCTCCCTCTGGTGCTACCTCATCCGGTACCGGCCAGATATGAATGGAGTTTGGAGTTTCAATATGATGGGGTTTATCATTCATCACGATGATATTCTTGTCATAATCTACTGTAAATGTTGTAACAGTATTGCTTGCATGGTTTGCAACAGCAATGTGCTTATTGTCCGGGAAGATCACAAGATCCTTCGGATAGTCACCGCTGATCGGAAGAGTGAATTTCTTATCAAGAAGTCCTGTCTCTGTGTCAATCTCATACATGGAAACCGTATTCTCACCTGCGGTTGTGCAGAACAGATGCCTTCCATCCGGTGCAAGTGCAAGACCAGATGCTGCATTATGGAATGCATCCTCATCCTTCTCTTTCGTAAGTGTGCTGATACTCTGAAGCAGTTCGAACTCAGGAGTATGACCACTTCCGTCATAGCTGTAAACCTTAATCTCATTACTCAGCTCGAACAGGATATAGGCGAATCTGCCATCAGCACTGAAACGAATGATCCTCGGGCCGCTCTCTCTCGGGCAGCGAAGAATATCAACCAGTTCCAGCTTATGCTGTCTCTTATTGATACGATAGAGTTTAACCTGATCGATTCCGTTATCAACTGCACACAGGTATTTATTATCCGGTGTAGGACGCACACAGTTTACATGCGGGCGGAAGTTACGCTCTGCAACACTTCCAAGTCCCTTGTGGTAAACACCATCCATAATACGGCCAAGACTTCCGTCGCGGCGGGTATGTACAACTGTCACCTTGCCATCATGATATCCTGCCACATACAGATATTTGCCATCTACATCTGTTGCCAGGAAGCAGCCTCGCATACCGTCAATGCTGACTCTGTTGATGCGGGTCAGATCTCCGTTCTCATCACGTCTGAACACTGCCACACCTTCGTCCTCGATCGAATACAAAAACTTGCCATTCTTAGAGATTGCTGTATGAGATGCATTGCTGACCTGTACTTCGCTTCGTTCTCTCAGTGTTCCCTTCTCAACATCTACATCATAAACCTGAATACCTTTACTGTTGCCGTGGGTATATGTTCCCACATAGGCTACGTATTTCTTGTTCCCCATGATATTGCCTCCTAAAATCGCGCGTTGTTTTGTTACTGTTTTTCCGTTCGCAGTAACCTGTCTGTCCACGCAGAACTAACACTCTGCATGAACTCAAGTGCCCTTATTATACCACAAAGCATGTATAAGAACAAGTTTCCATTCAGGAGGAAATGTATTTTATCCTATACTTGATGTATTTATTTTACAAAAAATGCCCTTACTTTATCCAGCGTTTCTTCCAGGATGGCATCCGTATGTGCCACAGAAAGGAACATTGCCTCAAACTGTGACGGTGCAAGATGGATTCCGTTTTTGAGCATATACAGGAAATACTCTGAGAATGCCCTGGTATCAGAAGTTTTGGCAGATGCATAATCTTTGACTTCTTCTGTTGCAAAGAAAATACTTCCAAGAGAAGAAACATGATTGATCTGATACGGACTGTTTATTTCTTTCAGGATTTTTTCGATGCCGCCATATAATTTCTGTCCTTTAGCCTCCAGGTCTTTGTAAATTTCCTGATGCTCATAGAGGTATTTAAGCTGAGTCAGTCCTGCTGCCATAGCAATCGGATTTCCACTTAAGGTACCTGCCTGGTATACAGGGCCTGCCGGAGAAACCATCTCCATGATCTCTTTTCTTCCACCGTAAGCACCGACCGGCATTCCGGCTCCGATGATCTTACCATAGGTCACCATGTCCGGTCTTACTCCGAAATATTCTGCCGCTCCGCCAAATGCAAGACGGAAACCTGTGATCACCTCATCAAAGATCAGAAGTGCACCATACTGATCACACAGAGTACGAAGACCCTCAAGGAATCCTTTCTTCGGCGGAACCACACCCATATTTGCACCGACCGGTTCTACGATCACTGCCGCAACCTGCTCCGGTGCCTCCTCAAGGAGAGCCCTGACACTGTCAAGATCATTGTAAACCGCTGTCATGGTGTCCCTGGTACATCCCTTCGGAACTCCTGCACTGTCCGGAACACCGCTTGTCATCACACCAGAACCCGCACTTACCAGAAGCGCATCGCTGTGTCCGTGATAGCATCCTGCAAATTTGATGATCTTATCTCTTCCTGTGAATCCTCTTGCAGTACGGATCGCACTCATAACTGCCTCCGTACCGGAATTGACCATACGTACCATTTCAACATGAGGGATGCGCTCACAGATAAATTCCGCCATCTCAACTTCTATCTCTGTTGCACAGCCAAAGCTGAGCCCCTTCTCACAGGCCTTCAAAACGCTCTCACGTACAGCCGGGAAGTTATGTCCAAGAATCATCGGTCCCCAGGAATCTATGTAATCGATATATTTATTGCCATCAACATCATAAATATAACATCCATCTGCACGCTCAATAAAACGAGGTGCCTCACCGATGGCTCCATATGCTCTTACCGGACTGTTTACACCGCCCGGAATTCTTTTGACCGCTCTCTCAAATAAAGATTCAGATTTCGTCATCATCCAATTCTCCCTTCATCAATGAAACGTGCCAATTCTTTTGCATAGTAGGTCAGATAGATAGAAACTCCTGCACGATAAGCACTTGCTGCCATCTCACAGACAATCTTGTCTTCATCGATCCATCCCATCTTGGCTGCCGCTTTGACCATCGCATATTCACCGCTGACACTGTAAGCTGCGATCGGGACATTGGTTGCCTTATATACTTCTGAAACCATGTCAAGATAGGACATTGCCGGCTTGATCATGATGATGTCTGCACCTTCCTCAATATCTGTCAGTGCTTCCTTCATTCCCTCTCTCCGGTTATGATAATCCATCTGATAGCTCTTGCGGTCTCCAAAAGACGGTGCAGAGCCTGCCGCATCACGGAACGGTCCGTAAAAAGCGGATGCATATTTCACTGCATAGGACATGATTGGTGCTTCCTTATGTCCTGCTCTATCCAGACATTCACGGATCGCACGAACACGTCCGTCCATCATATCAGATGGTGCTACCATATCGGCACCTGCCTCTACATGGGAGAGAGCTGTTTTGGCAAGCAGCTCCAGAGTTGCATCGTTCTCAACTTCATGTCCACAGAGAACACCGCAGTGTCCATGAGAAGTGTACTCACACATGCATACATCTGTAATATAATAGAGATCCGGAAACTGTTTTCTGGCTTCACGAAGAGCTCTCTGCACGATACCATTCTCATCGTAGGCTCCGCTTCCGACCTCGTCCTTGTGATCCGGGATTCCAAACAGCATGATACTGCTGACGCCGGCTTTTGTCAGACGTTCCAATTCATATGGAAGACGGTCCACACTGTATCGAAACTGTCCTTCCATGGACGGAATTTCTTCCTCAATATTCTGTCCATCCTTAACAAAAAGAGGATAGATCAGAGAAGATTTATCAATTCTTGTCTCCCTTACCATTTTTCGCAGAGTTTCACTGCCACGCAGTCTTCTTGGTCTTTGAATCAGATCCATTATTGTCACTCCTATCTGTAACTGTTCTGTACACTCAGTCTGTGGAAGAATCAGTTACGTTTGTCTTTATTTTTTCAACAAGTGTCGTCAAATCATCGATCGTAGCCTTTGCAGCCATATATGTCTTCATTCCATAGCTGTCTGCCGCTGCTTTTGTCTGCTTGCCGATACATGCTGCTGTCACATGTGAATAATCAGAAAGTCCTGTACTTTCCACAAAGCCTTTTACCGTGGATGCACTGGTAAATACCACACAGTCGATTCCGCCCGCTTTTATTTCTGCTGCCACATCGATCAGCGGATTTTTCTCATATACAGTATCATAGGTCGGAATATCATCCACCTGTGCTCCACGTTCCATGAGAATCTTAACCAGATTCGCATTTCCCTTTGAGGCACGCGGGATCAGGATAGTTTCGCCGCCACTAAGCTTCTGTGCCAGAGCTTCTCCCAGAGAATCTCCATCGTAAACCTCCGGGATCAAATCTGCCAGGATTCCTCTCTGCTCCAGTGTTTTGGCTGTTCCCTGTCCGATCGCAGCTACTTTAAGAGAAGAAAGACAACGGATGTCCTTTTTCTCTGCAAACATTTCCTCAAAGAAAACCTCTGCACCTGTCGGACTTGTGAATACCAGCCACTGATACTGCTCTATCTTTTCAAGTGCCTGATGCAATCTGCTCTGATCTTCCAGCGGAACTGTCCGGATGGACGGAAGCTCCAGTACCTCCGCTCCCTTTCTTCGGAGTTCGTCCGCCGTGCGGGAACTTCTTCCCTTTGGCCGTGTCACAAGAACCTTCCAGCCCGCGAGCGGAAGTCTTTCATACCAGCCAAACTCCTCAGAAAGCTGGCATACCCTGCCAACCACGATGATTGCCGGAGTCTCGATTCCCTGTCGTTCCACCTCTTCCTTAAGCGTCGCAACGGTCGCAACCACCCGCTTCTGGTCGGAGGTCGTTCCCTTCTGAAGCACAGCCGCCGGCATCTTCGGATCCATTCCTGCATCCAGAAGTCCCTGACAGATATCGTTCAGTGCTGCGATTCCCATCAGAAACACCAGAGTACCCCTGGTATTGACAAGTGCCTGGAAATCAATGTCATATTCTCGTCCTGCTCTTCTGTGTCCTGTAATGATATGGACAGAGGAACAGAAATCTCTGTGTGTCACCGGAATGCCATTATATGCCGGCACAGCGATCGAAGAAGTCACTCCCGGAACCACTTCATAAGGAATCCCATTCTCAGTCAGAAGTTCCAGTTCCTCGCCGCCTCGTCCGAAAAGAAACGGATCTCCGCCCTTGAGTCTTACAACACGGTATCCTTTCTGAGCTTCCTCCAGAAGTACCTGATTGATCTGTTCCTGTTTCATGGTATGCCTGTCTGCACGCTTTCCCACATTGATGAGTCTTGCAGAAGAAGGTACCTTTGCAAGCACACCCTGTCCCACCAGACTGTCATAGACGACAACTTCTGCCTGAGCGAGAACCTCCATCCCTTTCAGTGTAAAAAGACCGACATCTCCCGGTCCTGCTCCTACAAGCCATACTTTTCCCTGTTTCATTCTGCCTCACCTTTATCCAGCTTTGTTCTGTCGGATTCTTTCATTTTTTCTGCAAGTGTGATTCCAAGCTTTTCTGCATCTTCCCTGTTTCCAAGAATGCTGTCCCTGAACCAGTTTCCTGTTTCTTCATTATAATAAAGTCCTTGAAGAAACAGTTTCTCTCCTTCGACTGTTCCGAATGCGGCTACCGGAGAAGAACAGCCGCCATTCAGGCAACGTACAAAGGCTCTCTCCGCACATCCTGCACTCCATGCATCTGCATCACAGTAACCCTCCAGAAATGCATAATCCACATCAGTACGTCCCTGCACTGCCAGAATTCCCTGCCCTGCTGCCGGGAGCATTTCTTCTTCTGTAAAATACCGGCTGATCCTCTCTTCCAGTCCGAGACGTTTCAGACCTGCTGCTGCCAGGATCAGTCCTGAATACTGTCCTTCATCCAGTTTACGAAGTCTTGTCTGAAGGTTTCCCCTTATGCTCTTTATCTCCATATCCGGATACAATTCCCGAAGCTGAAGGGTTCTTCTGAGGCTGGAACAGCCAAGAGGTTTGGATCTGTCCAGTTCTGTCACCCCCTTTGGAAGCACCAGTACATCTCTCGGATCCTCTCTTTTTGAAAAAGCCAGAAGCGGGAGTTCTGCCGGAACTTCCATCGGCATATCCTTCAGACTGTGTACGGAAAGCTCCGTTCTTCCATCAAGAAGAGCATGATCAAGTTCTTTTACAAAAAGGCCCTTGCCGCCGACTTTGTCCAGTGTACGGTCAAGAATCTTATCCCCTGTTGTCTTCATGGTCAGAATTTCTACCTCAAGTTCCGGATCATGGTTTTTTATGTAATCCCGGACCATCTCGCTCTGCAGTACCGCGAGCTTGCTTTCTCTGCTTCCGATCGTAATCTTATTCTTCATTATCAGATGCCTCCATTGCCTCCTGAATTGCCACACGGACTTTCCTTGCTTTTTTGTGATTCAGTCCGCTTGCTGTAATTCCCACAACAACCTCGTCCTGCATATAAATTCCCGGGAAATAAAAATCACATTTACTCTTGTCATCTGCAACGTTGACATAGATTCCCTCTTCCTTACAGACACGGTAGATCTCATCATTCAGTTTCCAGTCATTTGTCGCAGCGATCACCATAAACGCCATAGTGAAATCAGAACGCTTCACCGGTCTGTTGATCAGATTTACAAAACCCGCCTTGCCAAGTTCATGGAGCTCCATCGTTGTCTTTGGAGCTACTGCTGTAATGTTTCTGGTAAACTGCAGCAGAGTCTTGATCCTTCTGGTTGCTATATTTCCACCGCCTACTACTACAATCTTTTTATCTGACAGATCTACAAACATTGGAAAAAAACGCTTATTCTTCATATAATTTCTCCAGTCCTGCCACGCACTCCAGAAAAGCATCCTGATTCAGACTGTCCCGGAGTCCAAAAATAAGTTTATTGACTACCTTGCCTGCTGCAGTATCTACTGCATTTAAGAGATTTGTACGGTCAGAATCCTCCATCGGTGTGTTCTTAAGAATCTTGTGGATACGAAGGTTCAGATCCTGCACCGCTTCCTCTCTGATCTCCTGGATCCTCGGGATTACATCCCTGCCATCCAGCCACTGAAAAAATTCATCCATCTGTTCTCTGACGATCTCACCGGCCTTTGTGATGCTTTCCATAGATTCCGGTGAAATCCTTTCTGTGCGGAAACTGTCCATATCATACAGTGTAATTCCCTCTTCCTTCGCAAGTGCCGGTTCAATATCTCTCGGCACAGCAAGATCCAGAAGAAGCAGCGGTTTCGTCAGGGTAATATCCTGAAAAAGTTCCCTGCGCAGCGTATAATTCGGACTGGCTGTCGCACTGACTACCACATCACATTTCGGCAGAAATCCCATACGCTCGCCATAATGGATCCGGCTGCACCCGATCGGAATGCTCACCATACCGCTTCTGTACTGACGGACTGTCACTGTGACATTTGCTCCGGCATCCCGAAGTGTCTGTGCCGCAACCTTGCCCATTTCTCCATTTCCGATAACCATGCAGGTTTTTCCATGCATGTCATATCCCTGTTCTCTCAAAGTACTGACCGCCTGATGGATCACAGATGGATTTCCATGTGCCATCGGTGCCTCTGTCTTGATCCTCTTCCCTGCTGTTACTGCCATACGGAAAAGAACTTCCAAAACGCCGTCTGTCGTAAAGTGCTCTCTCGCCAGATTGAGGGCATCCTTGATCTGCGTAAGGATCTGGTCTTCGCCAAGAATCTGAGACTTCAGACCTCCTGCCAGATAAAAAAGATGCTCGACTGCTTCTTTATCCTGTCTTGAGATAAAATATTCTTCGTAAGAAGGATCCTGTATATTCTTGAGTTCGCAAAGACACCGATACAGTGAAAACTCCTGATCATCCTCATGGCTCGCCCAGATTTCCAGACGGTTACAGGTAGATAAAATAATGCAGCCATGAATGCCTGCTCTCTCTTTCAGTTGTTCCATTGCCTCTCCGGCATTTTTCTTTGTAAATGCAAACAGGGCACGGACGTCTACCGGTGCTCTGTCGTGATCTATCCCTATCATGGATATTGTCATGATATATTCTCCTTTGTGTTCCTCCTGTATCTTTTTCTGCAATATTGTTACAAAAAACAGCCTCATTTACGTTACTGTTCACTCCGTTCACAACAACTTGGTCAAAATCCATTCCATGTCACCTTCGGTGATAGGATTGTACCTGCTGAAAAACATACTGTTTTAATGATAGTCGTTTAATCCTGCAATGTCAATGGAATTCACTGGATTTTTAATAATAAAAAAGCGTACCGGATTCTTCCATAAGAAAAAAATCCGGTACCTGTCTCCGTTATAAACGTTATTTGATTTTTATTGTGATGGTTCTTGATGTGGCATTGTACTTAGAAGTTGCAGCCGCCTTAATTTTAATCTTTACAGTACCTTTTCTTCGGAATGTGATCTTTCCTTTGGAAGATACCTGGGCAATTTTTTTGTTGCTGGAAACATAGGTGATTTTTCCTGCTGCCTTTGGTCTGATCGTCAGACTTTTGGAAGAATATCTTCTAGTATAGGAAGATGCCACCCCTGAAATCTTCTGAGATGCTTTCGTCACAGTCAGAGTCACTTTTTTGGCTGCCGCATTGCAGTTTCTGGTAGCCGCTGCCTTGACTGTGATGATGGTTTTGCCACTGCCCTTGATCGTAACCTGTCCATTTTTATCGACTGTTGCAACTTTCGTATTGCTGGAAGAATACGTGAGTTTACCATCACCTTTGGTACGTTTCACATCCAGCTTAAAAGGCTTTGTGGCGCCAGTCTTTTTGGCTGTATTCGAACCCGTCAGAGTCTGTCCTGACTTGGCAACTGTATACTTCAGAAAAACACTGCCCGTATAATCATTGATTCCGTAAACCTCAATCGTATGCGTTCCCGCATTGCTGTTGTAATCGTATTCCACCTTATAATCTACATTCTGAAGCAGACCATTCGTGCAGGCAACCTGCGGATAGAAGTATCCACCCGTCCAGGTATAGGAAGTAGTCTTAAGCGAGAAGGCCTTCGCATCCAATTTAGAAGTAGTGATCTTCTCAAAACGGTTGTTGTTGGAAACCGCATACTTCTGCACAGTAGAATTCTCATACCCACGAAGAGTAAGCTGCGTACCTTTGTTAAAAACATTGTAATTACTGATATCCACATTTTTGGCATGGATCGTAACTTTCGTAAGAGAATCACAGCCCCGGAATGCACCATCACTTATCTTGGTAAGATGACTTCCCATACGGACACTGGTAATACCTTTACAGTCCTGAAATGCATAGCTTCCTATTTTGAGAAGATTATCATTGAAAGAAAGTGTTTTCAGTGAAGCACATTTATAAAACGCTTCATATCCAATAGAATTTAAGTGCTCACCAAAGCTTATACTCTCCAGTGCAGCGTCTCCCGAAAATGCATAATCGCCAATGCTTGTACAGGAATTTCCAATCTTTACAGATGTAAGAGAACTACAGTCACGGAACGCAGAATCCTTGACAGTGCTCACTCTACTCGGAATATTGACCGATGTAAGTGAAACGCACTCGCGAAATGCACTGTAACCAATCGTTACAAGTCTGGAACCCAAAGATACCTTTTTTAACTTAGATGCACCTCTGAACGCAGCTTCTCCGATTTCTGTCACACTGCCCGGGATTGTTACCTCTGTAAGAGAACTACAATTTCTGAATGCATAATTTCCAATCGTTGCTACTTTATTTCCAATTATAAGCTTACTGAGATTAGTATTTTCTGCAAACGCATAATTTCCAATTACCGTAGTGCTATTTGGTATGGTAACAGAAGTCAGATTACATTCATTAAATGCATAACTTCCAATACTGGTCACTTTACTTCCAAGAGAAAGTGTCTTTAATGAAGTGCAGCCTTCAAACGCATCGGATCCGATTTCACAGCCTCCGGAAATACTTACTTTTTCCAGGCTTACACAATTTTTAAATGCATCATACCCGATACTTGTAACAGATGACGGAATCGTCAGAGACTTCAGAGCACCAGCGTTTCTGAAAGCATAAGAACCGATGGTTGTTACTTTGTTTCCCATCGTAAGACTTTCCAGATTAGTACATCCATCAAAAGCGTAGCCTTCAATCTCTTTAAGAGATGCACCCAGTTTCACAGATGTCAGATTCGTTGCACCTGCAAAAGCTTCATAACCAATCGTTGCTACCTTATCCGGTATTGTCAGTTTCCGAAGATTACTGCAATTTGCAAACGCATAATTTTCAATAGTGACCAGGGATGTTCCCAGAGTAAGCTGAGATAAGTTCTGACAATCGCTGAATGCAGCACGTTTAATTATAGAAACTTTATTTCCGATTCGAACACTCTGAAGATTATAGCAGTCTTCAAATGCACGTTCGCCAATGGTTGTCACCTTATTTCCAATTGTGATGGAACGAATATTTTTAAATTCATAGAATGCACAATCTCCAATAGTTGTAATATTATCACTGATCACAACCCTGGAAATATATTCTCTCTGATCACTCCATGGAGTAGAAGAACTGCCCCAGTAATTATACATCGCACCAGATCCACTGAGTGTCAGAGTCGTTCCGTTGATTTTCCATTTGACATTGTCTCCACAGGTTCCGGAAGACGCCCCTACAGCATCCATACTTTCTTCGGAATCTGTAAATTCCTCCTCCGCGGAAATTTCCCCTGATTCCAGTTCAGTCGCTGTCTCATCTGCATCTTCCTCCTGAATCTCTGCCTGTGCATCCTCTGATGCAAAGTCCTCATCCAGAATTTCCGGCTCTTCCGTATCCTCTTCAATTTCCGTGGTAGGATCCTCTGTCTCCGTTTCCTCTGCTTCCATTTCAGAGTTCAGATCTGTTTCTCCCTCCTCTGACCAGGAATCTGTCTCCTCCTGTGTAACAACCGCAGAATCCGTAAAATCCGCAGCCGATGCAGACATTACACTTCCCACACTGAGCGTTGCTGCCAGAGTAATCGTTATCAGCTTTTTCATACCCTTCCTCCTTTTGTATTAGTTAGTCTCAATTGTACTACAAACTCGGCAAAAAAGAAACACTAATACCTGATATCTGATATTTTTTATTTCCCGTTACATTTCCGATATAGCATTTCCCTCTTCCTTTATAAAATACAATAAAATTCGGTGCCGGTATTTTCTGCAATGCTGAGGAATAGAGAGACTTATTATCCACCAGTTTCTGATACTCACCTGCAATATAAAACAAATCCCTCAGGGGGCATATTTGTGTATTAATATCCTTCTTACCAGTATTTTTTCACATAATTACTGGCATCTTCTTCAGATAAGGAAAACTCTTCCATTATATTTTTTACAGAAGCTTCCTGGTCAAGTTTAAATTTCTTGCAGGTTTTAACATAATATATAGCAAGAATTCTCCTTCCTCTACAGGTGGGAGATGAATTGCAAAAAA
>OBYZ01000475.1_pt1 | contig 38895 bp, 32 predicted proteins | sample 1501501 | NCBI WGS metagenome assembly OBYZ01 (sample SAMEA2580213, study PRJEB22360) | human gut metagenome | biome: human gut; feature: human-associated habitat; material: faeces | place: Denmark | collected 2008/2010
AATGTAAGTAGCTTTGAATTTATTCATTGCCAAAACAGATACGTTGAAACAGTAAAATTCTTAAAATGTTTATATTTGATTACATTTTAAGTAGCAGGTTTTTATTTTGGAAGAAAAGGAAATGGGATTTTTAAAAAAATTCTTAAATAGTCTATGTAATTTTAAGAGCTATAATACATTTTTAGCACAAACTACAGGTAAAGCAGTTTTATATATGCTTATATTATCTGCCCTTTTAGGTATTATAAGTTGTGTTTCATTTGCATCATATATTAATTCATACTTACCACCTTTAAAGGAAGAATTAGAAAAAAATATTCCAGATTTTGAATTTAATAATGGTAAACTTACTTTTGAAGAAGATATGCCAATAGTTATTAAAAATAAAGACGCAGATATAATAATTTATATTGATACAGAAAATACTATTGATGATTCAGTTTTAGATGACTATTCTAATGGATTTTTAATAACAAGTGATTCTATCACAACAAAGCAAGGCATAAAGACTCAATCTGTAAATTTAAGCTCCTTAACTGGAATGAATTTAAATAAAGATTCTTTTATAAAATATATACCAAATAAAATTCCAATATTTTTTACAATTATCTTTTATATTTTCTTTGTTTTATTCTCTTTCTTAGGAAATCTTATTGGCGCATTTATTATTTTAGGAATAGCAGGAACTATATTATCTAAAGTTATGAAAAAAGAGCTTAAATACTCTGAATCTTTTAAATTAGGATTATATGCTTTAACTGTTCCAATGTTACTTTCTACAATATGTACTTTATTAACCCTTGTAGGAATAATAATTCCTTTCTCAGGTTATATTAGTTATGCTATTGCTATTATTTATTTAGGACTTGGAATAAAAGCTATAGATAAAAATACAATAGAAAAACTTGAAGAATTTGACCAATTATATTAAAAAATAAGAGTTGTTGCATAAAAAATTTATGCTTCAACTCTTATTTTTTAATACACTATTTATTTTTTAAATTATTTATCTCTTCTTTTAAAGCTTCAATTTCTTCTGTAAGCTTTTCAATTTTATCATTTACATCATTATTTTTGCTATTTGTATTTGTGCCACCATCTCCTCCATAAGGACCTTCAGCTTGTGATGCTCCATTTTCACTACAAAAAGGATTGGCTACATTTTTATATTTAGGATTATAATATCTTCCTGTTCCTCCTTGAAAATATTGTTGTTGAGCATTAAAGGTAAGCATTGCTTGACCTACAAGCTGAAACCAGTTTCCTAAGGAATTTTGCACATTAAAGGGTAAATTTCCTGCTATAGCATTTCCTAAAAGTTCACCTATTAAAACAAAAAGCTCTGGATTTAAATCTTGAAACCCCCCTGGTATATCTTCACATACTTCATTTGTTTCTTTATATCCAAAAAATCCAAAGAAATCATTAAAATCCATTAATCCCACCAAAAAGACCAAACAGTAGAATTCTTTAAGCTATTTTTTAAGGCGTTAATTACTTGAAATCCTTGCCATATAATATCACCACAATATAGATATTGTTCTATTGTAAGTTTTTCAAGTTCTTCTTCATCATTTACAGCCTCTGGTACAATAAATTGTATAGTATCACATCCTATACATACAGGATATGCCTTATATTTTTCATACCATCTTTTAGCTATTGCCATATGAGTTGTATTTTCTGGACATTCATTAAATCCCCCCATAGGAATATAGGCAAAAACTTCATAAGGTTTAGTTGTAGGAACTTTAGCTATAAATACATTTTCATTTTTTTCTCCAGTATATATTGAATTACATTCTATATTTTCATCCACTTCTTCCTCTTCAAAGTCAATTAAACCATCTTCTTTATAGGACTTTTCTCTTTCTTTAAAGTACTTTTCAACATCCACCTTTTTATATTCTTCAAGACACTCTTTTATAAAACCTTGAAAAGAGCCAAATTCCTCTTTTGCAAATTTAATATTCTCCTCCATAAGGCCATTTTCATCCTCTATAATTATTATAGGAGTATATCCATTCTTTTCGCCATCTTCTTTCATAATTTTAAATAATTCCATAACCTTTTTTTTATCGTTTTCAATTTTTATACATTCAAAAGGGTATAATTTTGAAATTCCCATAATAATCTCTCCTTTCATGAAAAAGTTTACTTATTCATTATATCACATTTTCTAAAATATACCTACTTATTCATTATATCACATTTTCTAAAATATACCTACTTATTCATTTTCACAGCTTTTAAAATTATCTTTATTATTAATTATATATAAAAAAAGAGGCATAAATTCTTTAAATGCCTCTTTAAAAAAATTAATTTTATATATAATTTTTTACATTAACAACTTTTCCTTCTTTTATATATACTCTTGGAATTCTTTGTTTAAGCATGCAAGTAATTTCATAGTTTATAGTTCCCATAATTTCTGCAAAATCATCTGCATTAAACTTTAAGTTTCCTTCTTCACCAAGAAGTATTACTTCATCTCCTACTTTTACCTCATCAATATCTGTTACATCTATCATACATTGGTCCATGCATATTCTTCCTACAACAGGGGCAAATTTACCATTTATTATTACTTTTGCTTTTCCTGATAAAAGTCTTGAATATCCATCTGCATATCCTATTGGAATTGTTGCAATTTTGCTTTTTCTTTTTGTTATAAATGTTCTTCCATAACTTATTGAAGTTCCTTCTTCTACTTCTTTAACATGAGAAACTGTTGTCTTTAATGTTAAAATAGGTTTTATATCTAACTTTTCTTTATTAACTTCATTTGAAGGATAATATCCATAAAGTATTATTCCAGCTCTTACTGCATCTAAATATGTTTCAGGCATATCCATTATAGCACCACTATTTGAAACATGTTTTAGTGGAATATTAATATTTCTTTTTTCTAATTCACTTATAAAGTCTTTTATCTTTTTAAATTGTTCCTTTGTATAAGTTTTATCATATTCATCAGCAGTTGAAAAATGAGTAAATATTCCTATAATATCAATTCCCTTAAGAGATGCTATTTTCTCTACTGCTTTAATACTTTCTTCATTTGGAATAAATCCTATTCTTCCCATACCTGTATCTAATGCTATATGTATTTTGGCTTTTTTACCAAGCCCTTTTGCTATATTTGATAATTTCTCTGCATATTCTAAATCATATACTGTTTGTTCTATATCATTATTTATAAGTTCTTCACTTAATTCTAATGGAGTATATCCAAGTATCATAATTGGAGCAGTTATATTATTTTTTCTAAGTTCAATACCTTCTGTTAATATAGCAACTGCAAGTCTTGTAGCTCCATTTTCAAGAAAAACTGGTGCTAAATCATCTGCTCCATGTCCATAACAATCAGCTTTAACTACTGCTATAACTTCTTTATCTTTAACAAGACTTTTTATATTTTTCATATTATAAGCAGCTTTATCTAAATCTATTTCAGCCCATACAGGTCTCATTATCTTTTCCATTATTTTATACACCTCATATTTTTGTAAATCTCTAAGTTTTTAAATATCTTACTATATTTTTATTATAAAAAAGTTACAAAAAAAACAAAAGAACCACTATAACTTTATTTTTTTTAAACTGTGGTATAACTTAATTTATAAATTCAAATTTCCAATTATAATACCCTGTCTTTTCATCCTTTTCATATTTTAAATAAGCTGAAAAAATTGTTCCCTTTTTACTTCTAAGATTTCTAAATCCAACCTTTCCATTTTTAAGAAGAATCTCCACCATTTCTTTAGTTACCTTTTTTCCTAAAGAATTTATAAATTTATCATCTTTCCATATTGAAAATTTACATCCATTTTTCCAATTTACACATCCAAAGGCTTTTTCTCCTTCAATAACATCATTTCCACATACAGGGCACTTTCCTAAGCTTTCACTTCCTTCTGGAAGTTTAACTTTAAAATTTTTAAGCATAGAAGTATCTTTTTTTATATCATCTATTGCCTTCTTTGTGAAATCCTCTATCATTTTTAAGAATTCATCTTTACTAAATTTTCCTTTTTCTATATCTGATAAAGTCTTTTCAAGCCTTCCTGTATATTCTAAATCAAAAAGCTCTTTTACTGGAAATATTTCAACTATAGTTCTTCCAAGCTCTGTTGTTGTAAGGCTTTTTCCCTTTGATTTTATATATCCTATATCTTTAAGTCTTTTTATAGTTTCTGCCCTTGTAGCTGGTGTTCCTATACTAAATCCACTTAATATTGATGCCATCATTTCTTCTGAATCTTCTTCATCCTTAAAGCTTTTTCCACAGGTTTCCATAACTCTTAAAAGAGTTTTTTCTGTATGAAGTTTTGGTGGTTTTTTAGTTACTGCATTTACTTTACTATCTACTACATAAACAATATCCTCCTTGTTTACCATAGGTAAAATAGTATCCTTGCTTTCCATTTTCTCAACAACTTTCCAACCTTCAACTAATTGTACCTTTCCTCTTGATATAAATATTCCTTTTATATTTTCATCATTTACTTTTAAGGTAAGCTTTGTTTCTTCATATTCTGCAACAGGCATAAACTGCATAATAAATCTATTTTTAACTGCATCATAAACTATTTGTTCATCCTTAGTTAATCCTGAAGGCTTTAAATAGGTAGGAGTTATTGCACTATGGCTTTCTACCTTTGAATTATCAAAAATTCTTTTAGTTGTAACAAAATTAATTTTATCTTCATAAGAAAGGCCTACTTTTAAAATATCTAAAACCTTTCTTGCTCTATCTTTTAAACTTTCTTCTAAAGCTATACTTCCTGTTCTAGGATAGGTTATAAACTTTTTTTCATATAAAGATTGAGCAACCTTTAAGACCTTATCAGAAGTCCAACCTTTATATTTACTTGTTATATATCCTTGAAGATTAGAAAGATTAAATAAAAATGGAGGATATTCTTTTTTCTTTTCTACTTGCTTTTCTATAATCTTTCCTAACTTTTCTTTTAATAAAGCATTTAAAGCATCAAGAACACTTTTATCTTCAAATTTTTCATTATTATTTTCATAATAAGTACCTTCAAACTCTTTATTATCTGAAGTTTTAAAAGTAGCTAAAAGTTTATAATAGGTAGTTGCTTTAAAATTTTCAATTTCTTTATCTCTATCATAAATTATTTTTAAAGTTGGAAGAAGAACTCTTCCTATATTTAAAATCTTTTTATCATTAGGTTTATACCTTAAAGTTGCAACAGATGTAAGATTTATACCAATAATCCAGTCTGCTAACTGCCTTCCTATTCCAGCATCTTGAAGACATTTCATTTCTGAATTATCTTTTAAATTATCCATACCCTTTTTTACTTCATCAGGAGTCCATTCATTAAGAAGTAATCTATAAATAGGCTTTTTAACATCTAAGTACATAAATATTTCTAAAGAAATTACTTCTCCTTCTCTATCTTGGTCTGTTGCAGAAATAACTCCATCTACATCTTCTCTATTTATTAAGTTTTTTATAATATTTATTTGTTTTTCTACTCCACTATCTGAAACATTTCTATTTACATTATCACATTTAACTTTATATTTAAATTCTTCAGGTATAAAAGGAAAATTCTCCATTCTCCAAGACTTTAATCTTTCATCATAGTCTCTTGCAGCATAAAGTTGAAAAAGATGGCCAAAGGCCCAAGTAATTAAATAATCTTTTCCTTCAAAAAATCCATCCTTTTTTGTTTTTATGTTAAAAGCCTCTGCAATATTTTTTGCTACAGAAGGTTTTTCTGCAATTATAACCTTTTTCATATAAAAATTCCTTTCAAAAAAATAATTTATAGATAAATATCTGAAAACTCTGTTTCTACCTTTTCACTCATAAGGTCTATATCAAAAGCTTCCTCTTCTTCTAAGACCTCATCATGATAGGCCTTTGGGAGAGTTATAATAAACTCAGTTCCAACTTCTTCATTACATTCAACTCTTATTGTTCCCCCTTGAAGCTTTAATAATTCCTTGCATAAAAATAATCCTAATCCACTTCCCTCTTTTTCTCTATTTAGGGATTTGTTAAGTTTTGTAAATCTATCAAAAATATATGGAAGTATTTCTTTATCTATCATATATCCTTTATTTCTTACATGAATAAATACTTCATCTTCTTTAGTATCAACAAATACTAAAATTTCTTCATTTTCTTTTCCATACTTAACACTATTAGATAAAAGATTAAGCATTATTCTTTCAATAGCATCTTTATCACATCTTACAGGAATTTCTTCTTCTTCTGCATCAAATATTAATGTATTATGTATTTTATCAGTCCAAGATACACAAGCTAAGGTTATGTTTTCAACTACAGAAACAATATTATATCCCTTTATATTAAGATTAAGATATCCTTCTGAAATTTTATTAGCATCAATAAAATTATTAATTGTTCTAATAAGTCTTAAACAATTTTGCTTTATAGCCATATTATTTTTCTTAGTTGCTAATATATTATTATTATTTAAGTAATATTCATTTAGTTGAAGGGCAGAAAATATAAGATTTATTGGTGTTCTAAGTTCATGGGATATATTAGAATAAAATTCATTTTTTAATATTTCTTCTTTTAAATACTCCTCATATTCCATTTTAGTTTTCATATTCATATTTATTTCAGTAACATCTTTTATATATATAAGTTTACTTAAATCATCTACTTTTAATAAAGTAATATCATATTCTCTATTATCTTTTTTAAAGTTTTTCACCTTAAAAATTCTTGAATCTTTTTCATCTTTATTTTCTAAAGCATCATTTAGTTTAATTGCAAGAGTTCTATCTTTAGAAAGTTTTTGTAAAACAAAATAAATATTTTTTCCTAAAGCTTCTTTTTCACTTTTTAAACCTAATAACTTAATTGCTTCTCTATTTATATAATAAAGTTTCTCAAAGTAAAATATTACCATTCCATCTTTTATAGATTCAATTAGTTCTCCATATTTTTTTTCACTTTTTTCAATAAGATTTTTATATTCTGTTAAAGATTTATTTCTACTATTTAAAATATGGTTTAAATTTTTTTGTTCTTTTTGAGCATTTTCAAGTTTAATCTTAACTTCATTATGGTCTTTAAAGAACATAAATTTTACTATTCCTTCATAAATAACAAAGTATGCTGTATATTTTATTATAGCTGCTTCTACTACTAAGTTAAGTCCAAAACTATCTCCACATATATAAAGGTCTTGATAAAATAATAAAAATGTTAAATATACTGTTATATATTGTTTCCCCTCTTTACTTAGTATAGTTTTATCAAATACTATACTTATCATAAGAATTAAAAATATAATAGGTATAACTGCCATTTTTAAAATATTTAAAATTGTATCATCAAAATTAAATATATTAACTATAAAGACTATATAAGATGTGGCAATAACTAAAAGAGTAGTAAAAGTATAGCAAATACCTGATATAATTCTACTTCCTCCTACTTTAGTTAAAAGCATTGCTACTCCTATTACTATATATTCCATATAGTATATCCAATAATTTAATAAATCTTCAAATTCAATGTCTAAATACTCTCCTAATTTATTTTTTATAATAACTTTCATAAAAATAACTAAACTTAATGGAAGAAAAGCTATGCCAAAGTTTTTATAAAAGGATTTATATTCTTTTTGCATTCCTGAAATAACAACTATTGACCCTGCAATAGATGCACAAAATATTTCTACTATCTCAAAAAATATTTCTGTATTGTTTTTAGAAAAATATAAATATATAGCATATGCTACAAAAAGAGGAATTGCTTGTATAGATTCTTTAGAAATATTCTCTTTAATATTCTTCATAATCCATTTTCTCCTTTTTAAATGTCATTTTTATAGTTGTTCCTTCATTTATTACACTATCAATAACTATTGTTCCATTTTGTTTTTCTACAAGAGTCTTTACCACAAATAATCCTATACCAGTTCCCTTTGTTGAAGCATTTTCATTATTTTTTCCCATTGAATATCTATTAAAAGCATTTTCAATAAATGTTTTTTCCATTCCTACTCCATCATCTCTTACTATAAGGTCTACCACTTCCCCTTTATCCTCTAATATTACTTCTATTGTTCCATCTGGTTTTGTAAATTTTATTGCATTAGAAATAAGATTTAATATTATACGTTGCATAAATTCATCATCTAAATTAACATAAATTTCTTCTTCATTTGTATCAAAAATTAAATGTATCTCCTTACTTTCAGCATAATCTACTAAAGAAGTTACAACATCTTCTGCTACATCTACAATATTTTTTACTCTTAAATTAGGAGTTAAATAGTCTGCATATATTCTACTTGTATCTATAATGTTATTGGTAAGTCTTATTAAGGATATACAATTTTGTTTTGAAATATTATTATACTTTCTTACCATTTCATAATTGTTATTTTCTATGTACATTTTTATAACTTGAGTTGCAGAATAAATAACATTTATAGGAGTTTTTAAATCATGAGATATATTAGATAAAAAGTCACTTTTTAATTTTTCATCTAATTTTTTATTTTCCATAGTTTCTTTCATTTTAGCTGCTTTTATTGCAGAAGTTACATCATTAAAAATAACTATTCTTTCTTCCTCATCATCTAATATATGTACTACTTCCATATCTACATATGTATCAGAATTAATTATTCCTCTAAATATAGGATTAGTAGTTTTTATTTTATCATCAATAAATGGATTATTTTCTATTTTTAAAAAGGAAAATAGTTTTCTATTTATAATATCCCTTATATTTTTTTCATTTATCATTTCACAAAAACTTGAATTTGCAAAAACTATTCTTTCACTATTTTCATTTATTATTACTAATGGAATTGGAACATTTGTAAAGAAATTTCTAAGTATACTTTCTTTATTAAGCATAACCTTTTGAGTAAATTCTAATTCTCTATTTCTTGAAAATATTCTTTTATTAAGTTTATCAAGTTCCATATTTCTTTCATATAAGTCTCTAAATATTACATTATAAGGAATCTTTAATAAATGCTCTGACACTACACTACACCCTGTTGTAATTGCACAAAATTCAAGACCTTCAAAAACATATGTTAAATAAATTTTTTCATTTCCTTTTAAAATAAGTGTAAACATATATAAAAGAACTACAATTAAAATTAATATATTATAAACTGTTACATAATTAATTTTTTTATCTCTAAAAAGGTCATAGGCTCTAAGACCTACTATATTATTTAACAAGACAAGGGTAGTTATAACATTAATAACATTCATCATTCCTAAAGGATAACCATTTATTACCGAATTATGATTTGCATATATTAACCCTAAACCTATTAATATAAGTGCTATGGAATATTTTTTATCTTTATTTATATAATTAACCTGAAAAGCAAGCAAAATGGCTAATATATAATACTTAATACTTTGCATTGTATATTCTCCTCCTGCTTTGAAAAAACTAAAACTCAATTCGGGTTTGTCTGGCAAAATTCCTATTAAACAATAGCAAATAACAAACATGTTAAATAAACTACATACCTTAAAAAAGCCATGGGTATATATGCTTTTAGTGAATTTTACTATAAGTAAAATATAACTTGATTCTATAAGAAAAATTATTCCAATTATATCTTCTCCTAAATCATTTATATTTTTTAAAGAAAACTTAACCACTAAGAAGGCAATTAAAGATATTAAAAATGTTTCTATATATTTTTTTCTTTCTATGTATAAAATATCATTATATTCCTCAAAATTTTCCACTCCAAAATCCCCCTTACATAATACCTATTTTACATTAAATAATTAATATTGTGAAGGTTTAAGCTAGAAAGGATTTTTTAAATTTACTAAATAATACAAAAAGAAAAAGTATGAATTATTCTAAATAAAATAATTCATACTTAAAATTAAACTGTTTATTTATCAGCAAAACTACTTTCTTTCCATCTATCTGATATTTTCTTTGTGCCTTTATTTATTACTCCTTTTAAAGCTACTCCTATTACTAAGAATACAATTAAAAATACAAATAACATTATAATATCTTTTAATAATATTCCTTTATTAATACCTGCTGCAAGTTCTCTCATAATTCCTACTGAATACTTAAATGGAAGGAAAGGATTAATAATTTGGAAGAACTTTGGCATTACTTCTACTGGGAAAGTTCCTCCTGAAGCAGCACTTTGAAGTACAAGAAATATTATTCCTATTGCCTTTCCTAAATTTCCAAAAACAGAAACTAAAGTATATACTATTATTGTAAATACAATACTTATAAAAATACTTGAAATTACAAATAATACTGGATGAATTAAATATACTCCAAGCATAAATATGTCTCCTAAAGTAACAACTAAAGCTTGAACTATTCCTATAGTAATAAATAACATAAGTTTTCCAAAGTATTCTTCAATAGGCTTTATTTCTTCTCCATCATCAAACTTCTTAGTTTTTACATTAAATATAGCTACTAATAAGTATCCTCCAACCCATATTGAAAGACTTGTAAAGAAAGGTGATAATTCTGAACCAAAGTTTGGAATAGGATATAATGTATTTTTTTCAATTTCTACAGGGTCACCTAAAAATGATGATGTTGTTTTCCAATCATTTATAAGAAGGTCTAATACTTCATCTATTTTTTCTTCATCATTTACAGAATCTATTTTCTCAACTACTTGGCTTAGTTTTGTTTTAACTTCTGGAAGTATTTTTTTAACTTCTTGAAGCTTATCTTTTCCAAGTTCTATACCACTTCCTAAAGTACCTACAATATTATTTATTTGAGGCATAGCACTATCTATCTTTTTTAATGCTGTTAAACCATTATCTGAAATATTATTTATCTTTGTTATTCCTGATTGAATTTCAGGTAAAATTACATTATTAAAATCAGAATTTAAAGATAATACTTTATTATTTACTTCTCCAATTTTTGATTTTACTTCATTAAAAAACTCTTTAGTAAGAAGACCATTATTATCTGTTTCATTAAGTACCTTATCTATAACTTTTATAGTGTCATTAAGTTTAATATGTGTTTCATTAAATCTATTTGATATTTCAGTTAATTTATTACTATTTATTATGTTATTTATATAATCTATAATATTTTTTATTCCTTGAACCTTTGTATCAATATTTTCTAGGGATGTTTTTGAGAAAGTTATTATTTGTTTTAATTGTTCCTCTGAAGTTTCATCATAATTAATAGAATTAACTAAATCATAAATATCTTGAGAAACACTTCCACAAACATTTAAATCTTGTTCTATTACTGGAGCTAATTCATTTATTGTACTTTGTATTTTGTTTAAATAATCTTCTCCCTTTGTTAATATATCCTCACTTTTAGTTATAGTATCATTTAAAGTTGGTAGTAATTCATTTATTTTATTTACTAAATCTTCTCCAGTTATTAATCCATCAGAAGCCTTGTTTATAATATCTTCTATCTCTGGCATTTTTTCATTTAATTTATATATTAAATCAACAAGTTTTTCTACATCTGGTTTAGCTTCTAAAGCTTTTATTCCAAGTTCATTTGCAATTTTAAAAATTATCCCATCTACTGTTTCTACCACTTCACTTGAAATTTGCTCTTGAATACTTGTAACTCCTTTATCTGTTATTTTAGGAGCTATTGGATTTATTTTTTGATTAAGGGTATATTTTAATTTAGGCTTTACTATATCACCTGTTGTCATAGTTAATAAATCTTTTGTAAAATCTTTTGGAATTTCTATACTTGCATAATAAGTTTCATTTTCAAGTCCATCTTTAGCTTCTTTTTCACTTACAAAATTCCATCCAAGAGCAGTATTTTCTTTTAAAGAATCTACAACTTGCTCTCCTAAATTAATTTTTTTATCTTCAAGAGTTCCACCTTTATCATTATTTATTACTGCTATTTGTATACCATTTGTATTTCCATAAGGATCCCAGTCTGCTTTAATATTAAACCATGCATAAAGGGCTGGAAGTATAGTAAGTGCTATTGCTATAATTAATGCTACCCAATTTGTAAAAATACTTTTCATATCTCTTTTATATATCTTTAATATATTTTTCATAGCTCTTAACTCAACTCCTTTATATTATAATCCACTTTCCTCAAATTTTTCTCCAAAATAATCTTTACCATTTAATAGCTTTTTAATAACTACTCCTATTAATAAAAATACTACAAAATAAATTGATAGGTATAAAATATCTTTTATTAAAAGTTCTAAAGTAATTCCTCCTATAGCTTCTCTCATAGCTCCAATAGAATATTTAAATGGAACCCATTTGTATAAATCTTGGAAGAACTTAGGTAATACTTGTATAGGATATAATCCTCCACCTGCTGCTATTTGTACTACTAGAAGCACAAATGAAACTGCTTCTCCTATTTTTCCTATACCAGCTGTTAAAGAATAAGTTATAGTATTAAACACTAAGCTTATAAACATTGAAATTAACATAAATAATACTGCTTCTGTACTATATACTTTTAATATGTATATTTCTCCTAATATAAGAAGTATAGCTTGTAATAATCCTATTGTTATAAAAGTAAGATATTTACCAAAGAATTTTTCTACCTCAGTAAATTCTTTATCTGAACCATCTTCAAAGGCTTTAACCTTAACAGTAGTTAAAGCTACTAATAATAAAGAACCAACCCATAATGCAAGACTTGAATAAAATGGTGCTGTTTCTGAACCATAGTTATCAATTGGATATAATATATCTTTTTCTACTTCTATTGGACTTGATAAAAAGCTACTTTCATCTTCTCCATTTAATGTTATTAAATTAAGTATTTTATCAAAGGTTTTTCCATCATCTAATTCCTTTACCTTACTTGTAAAATCATCAAGTTTTTCTTTAATTGTTGGTAATTTTTCTTTAATTTCTGGAAGTTCCTCTACTCCTAAATTTGAGCCATCATTTATTAATGAAATTATACTTTTTAAATCAGGAACACAATCTTTAATACCATTTAAAAGAGTTGTGCCATTATTTAACAAGCCACCTATATCACTTATTCCTTGATTAATGGCTGGAAGTATAATTTTAGGATAATCTTCATTTGCCTTATTTACTAAATCTCTAGTATCACTTACAGCTTTTTTTATGGAATTTAATCTTTCTTTTGATAAAGTTTTGCCACTTTCTATATCACTTATTCCTTTGTCTATTAAATCTATTGCCTTTGTGCTTTTTATGCTTATATTTTCAAAAGTAGTTATTACTGAAGAAATTTTTTCATTATTTACTACATTATTAATTGATTTTAATAATGAGTTTAAAGATACTAATGAAGTATTAACCTTTTCTAATCTTTCTTTTGAATCTAGTAATACATTTTTTATATTTTCTGATGTTTCTTCAGAATTTATAGGTTCAAGTAAGTTATTTGCTGAATCTAAAATATTAACTGAAAATGCTAAACCTTGTTCTATTGAAGGAGTTATACTTTCCACTCCTTTTTGTATTTGTGATAAATACTCATTTCCTTTATTTAATATATTGTCACATTCATTTAATGTACTTTCAAGTTCTGGTATAATTTCATTACTTTTTTTAACAATTTCATCTATTTTAGAAGAACCATCATCTACCTTATCTAAAAGCTGAACTAACTCAGGCATACTATCATCTACTTTATAAAGTATATCCACAAACTTTCTTATTTTTTCTTTTGAATTTTCAGCTTCTGTTCCTATGTTGTTAACTATTTTAAATATTATTCCATCTACTGTTTCTACAACTTGATTTCCAACTTGAGTTTTTATTGTACTTGCACCAGTATTTGTAATTATAGCTGCTACCCCATTAAGTTTTTGATTTGCAGAATATATTATTTTTGGTTTTTCTATATTGTCTGTAGTAATTGATAATAACTTTTCTGTAAAATCTTCTGGAATTAAAAGTGTAGCATAGTACTTTCCATTTTCTAATCCTTCTTCTGCTTCTTCTTTACTTATAAAATTCCATCCAAGGGCATCATTTTTTTTCATAGAATCTATTATTTGCTCTCCTGCATTAAATTCTTTTCCATTAAAGCTTCCACCCTTATCTTCATTAACAACTCCAACTTGAATTCCTCCTGTACTTTCATAAGGAGCCCAAGCTGCTTTAATATTAAACCATGCATATAGACATGGTAATATTATAAGAGCTATAGCCATGGCTAAAGCCACTTTGTTTTTAAAAATCTCTTTAATATCTCTTTTATAAATTTTCAAAACATTCTTCATCTGACCACACCTTCATTTTTAATACTAAGACTATTATATCACAAAGTGACCAAAAGTCATTTTATTTATTAAAATTTTATAGAAAAAATTTAGGAGTCTTAAAATTAACTCCTAAATTTATTATTATAATTACCACTTCTTTTTATTTTTTAATAATGATGATACATCTAACTGTTCTTTTTCTTCTTTCTTTTTTTGTTTTTTCTTTTTATCTTTAGGAATTATATCATCTTTCTCTTTTTCATTACTTATATTAGTATACTCTTTTTCTTCTTTTTTATTTTCTTCATCTTTACTTTTTTCTTTTTTATTATTTTGTGAAGAATTTTTTACTTTCTTAAAGTACTTTGAAAAATCTAAATTAAGCCTTCTATAAACTATATCTAAGAAAAATAATACTAAAGCAAAAATTAAAAATATATTACTTAAATTTATTTTTTTATAAGCTTCTTTAAGTTCTCCTTTAAAGACATCCTTAGAATTATTTATAAACTTTCCATTAACCTCACTTACTAAAGTTTTAATTTTGTCTTTATTTTTATTAAATTTATATTCATCAGAATATTGAAGAGAAAAAGCACCTGTATAATTATTTATAATCTCTCCATCCTTTTCTTCCCTTACATTAAAATTATAAAAACCTATTTCATCTAACTTTACTTTTCCTGTATACTTTCCTGGTTCTTCTTCAATAAGTTCTATTTCTCCATTACTTCCTGATTCACTATTATAAATTGCTTTTATTTTTGAACCTTCTAAATTTGAATCACTATAAAATTCTATTAATGCTTCATTTCCCTCTTGAGATATAGAAAGTTTTCCTTCATCACTTAATTCTGGAATAGTCCAATAGATAGCATTTTTTATAAGTTGTGCTCCCTTATTCCAGGTTAGATAATCACTACTCCACTGTCCATTAATATCAGAAGTCCAGCTTACAGTTTTTCCAATTCCATATCTATAAGATGCAAGTATTGGCTCATGATGATTTGAAGTAAGAATTTCTGTTGCATTTTCCTTTATTGAAGTTCCTATATATCCTTTTAAATCAGGAATTCCTTCTTTAGTATTAATTCCACTTAAAATTTCACTATTACTTGAAATTGAAGGAGTAAATTCTTCATTTATTATATAAGTTCCTGCAGATAATAATACTTCCCTTGCAAATATTCTTGGAATATCTGTATATTTATCTGTATGATAATACCTTCCACTCCCTTCATTTGCTAGTGTCTGTAATAAACTTTCATTTGCATCTTCACCTACTGAAACAGTTGATAATGTAATGCCTTCATTTTTTATATCATTTACAAGAGAAGTATAGTTACTTAAAGAAAAGCTATCTTCTCCATCTGTTAATAAAATTATATGTTTTATTTTTCCTTTGCTATTTAACTGTGCTTTATAGCCTTGTTCTAATGCAGGATAAATTGAAGTTCCCCCACCTACAGTTATTCCTCCAATCATTTCCTTTATATTTTTTATATCACCTACGCTTTGCATTTCTACTACATTTTGATAAGTATCATCAAAGGCAATTACATTTATTTCATCACTTTCTCTTAAAGAATCTAATGCATTCATAGCAGCTTCCTTAGCTAAAGTAAGTTTACTTACCTCTCCATTTCCACTAGACATACTTCCAGATTTATCAATAATTAAGCTTATGCTTATAGGTGGTACTTCATTTTTTCCCTTCTTATCCATATTTACAGGAAGTATTTTTTCTAAAGAAGTATTTTTATATCCTCCTAATGCATAAGAATTTTCTCCTCCAAAGGTTACAACTCCTCCACCATAATCTTTTACATAGCTTTCTATATTATCCATAAAACCTGAATTTAAATCATCTTTATGAACATCACATAAAACTATTGTTTTATACTCAAGAAGTTCATTTAAATTTCTAGGTGCTGAATTTGGAGAAACAATATTATAATTACAACTTGTATTTTTTAATGTTTCTATAACTCCTAAAGCTGAATTTTCTTTTCCTTGAATTACAAGTATATTAGGAGGGGCTATAACATTTGTAAAACAGCTATATTCATTATTAATTCCATTTGTATCTTCATCAGCTTCAATTAAAACTCTATAATTTTTAAATCCTCCTGTAGTTTGAACATCTTTAAATACAAAAGTATTAGTTCCTTTTTGAATTTCAACTTCCTCTTCTGCTTTTTTATCCCTTCCAGAAAATAAAGTAAGCTTTCCTTTGGTTTGTACATTAGATTCAATTGTTGTAGTAACTGTAAATTCTTCTCCTATAGAAATATTATCAGGTACTTTAACACTTTCTACATATACTTCATTTCCACTTTCATTTGAAACTTTATATACCTTTAAATCTATATTTTCCTTATTTAAAAGTACTACACTATTTAATAAATCACCTTTATTTTCTTCTCCATCAGTAATTAATACAATTCTTTTTGAGGCATTTTTATCAAATAAAGAAAAGGAAGTATTTATTGCCTCTTCAATATTTGTAGCACTTTTTAAAGGGGCAGACTTTATTCCACTATATTCTTTTTTATTATCCATAACCTTATCAATAGATGCATTATCTCCAAAAACAACTACCCCAGCTTTATTGTTTTTAGGCATTTCTTCTAAAGCTTTATCAATAAACTCTATTCCCTTTTCTTTAAAATTAGACATACTATCTGACACATCTAAAATAAAAATTGTAGATATATTCTTTCCCTTTATTGAAAGGGTTATATCTGCCATAGCACAAACTATAAAAATAATTACAAGTATTCTACTTATAAGATTTACTAAATTTTTTCTTTTTAAATTTTTAAATTTTTTTAGAACAATATACATAAAAACTAAAATAATAGGTATTAGAATAAATGCATATGCTCTTGAAACTTCTATATCCATAACTCTCACCTAATTTCCTTTTAAGTATAATATCCATTCTAAAATTAAAAATCCTAGTGCTGTTAATAAAATTAATGGACTTAAAGAAAATCCCCTTCTTAAAATTTTATTTTGCTTTTTTACATTTTCACTTGATAAAGTTTTTTCACCATCTGTTACACTTTCTTCAACAGGATAATTTATAGAAAATAACTCTTCTTTTTCTTCATTTTCTGTAGTTTCCTTCACTTTATATAACCCTAAATTTGTTAAGCTATCATAAGAGTCTCCCTTTTCCACTTCAGTTATTGATTTATCAGGATTTATAACCTTTATTTCCTTACTTGTTGTACTTCCTTTTATGGTTATTTCATCTCCAGATACAAATTTATTTTTATATAAAATTCCTGAATTTATCATTTTCTCTTCAAGTTCATACATAAATAAAGGAAATTCCTTTTTTAAAGCAATATCACTATTATGAATATCAAAACCTATTGCCCCTATTATTCTCTCATCTTTTTCTCCTACAAAAGATATAACATCTTCTTCTCCTACTTTTAATAGAGCTTTTCCATAATAAGGCATATCTATTTTTTTGTATTTTGAAAGAGTAAAACTTATACTTTTAAGATAATTTGGCATTTCTTCACTTACAGAAGTTCCTAAAGCTACTTTATCAACTTCTTCTACATTAAAAAATTCATTAGATTCCGGATTTATAAATAATATAGAACCTGACTTAGGAATAGATTTCATTTTTTTATTATCATATATATATAAATCATAATCTTCATTAGGAATGTTTTCTGAATCATTAGTTTTATAAAGAGAAATATTTTCTAAACTATTTAAACTCTTTTCTAAAAACACATTTTTTTCAGTTATTAAAAGCACCTTTTTTTCTTTTTCTTCAGAAATAACATCATAATAAACATTATCTAGAGCTATTAAATCTTTTTTAGAAAGTTCTCCTTTTAAATATTTATAATTAAAACTATCATATTCATAATTTAAAGTAGTACTTTCTCCTTTTTTAAGAGTAATACTTTTTACATCTAATAAATTTTCCTCTCCATATAAAGAAAAATCTCCAGTATAATCAGAATCACCAAAGTTTTTTATTGTAGCTATTATATTTATTTTTCTTTCATTAAATTTATGAGCTATATTTGTAACAGCTACATTTTCTCCCTTGTTTCCTAAAGAAATTACCTTTCCATTTATATCGTCTTTAAGGGTTATTTCTTTATCTGTTATAACTAAAACCTCATAACTTTCAAGACCTTCCCCTAATGCCCTTACATAAGAAAATATATTAGTTATATCTCCTGTTCCATATTTTTGAGTAATATCTTTAAAGTCATTTACAACATCATAATCATTTTCTCCATTATAAGAAATTATATAACTTTCATTTTCCTCTTTAGAATTTTTTATATATTCTTCTGCTAAGTTTTTTCCTTCTTCAAGTCTTGTTTTTTCTCCATCATATAATGCACTCATACTTGCTGTATTATCAATTACAACAATTATATTTTTATATGTCTTTTGCCCAAATTTTAAATAAGGGCTCATAAGTGCAAGTATTATTAAAGCTAAAATAAGTATTTGAAGAAACATCATAATGTTAATTTTAAGTTTCTCCCAAGGAGTATTTGCAGAAGTATTTTTATAAGCTTCCATCCATAAAAGAGAAGAAGAAATTTCTTTTTCTTTGTATTTTCTTTTTAATATATAAAGTAGTACAACCATTGGAATTGTTATACTAAAAAACAATGGCCATAAATTTACTATTCCCAAAAGCTTTTCCCCCTTCTAATTTATAACTCTTTTCTTTCCAAGTTCTCCTAAAATTATTTCTTCAAGGCTCATATTAGTATTTGAAAAAATAACCTTTCCACCATATTTTTTAGCTAAGGTTTCTAAATTTTTATTGAATTTTTTCAAAGTTTTTTTATATTCTTCTATTACCTTATAATTTAAATTAAGCTTTATTTCTTCCTTAGTTTCCTTATCTAATAAAGTTACTTCTTCCTCTATTTTAGGATTTATTTCTTCTTCACAAAGAACTTGAATAAGTATTATTTCTTGTTTTTTATAAGCTAAATACTTTAATGCCTTTTCAAGACTTTCTATTCCATCATTACATAAAAAATCTGAAACAATAATAGAAACTCCTTTAGAGTTTATTTTTCTTTTAGTTATAGCTTCTGAAAGCTTTGTTTTTCCATTAAACTCTATGTTTTCAAGCTCCTTTAATATATTTTGAAATACCTTTTTCCCAGTTCCTCCTTTAATTTCATAAAGGCTATCTTCTTCTAAAATATTAACATTTACTCTATCTAAATTATTTAAAGCTATATAACTTAAAGCACCTACTATTTGAAGAGCTTTTATTTTTTTATTTTTCTCTCCATAATCCATTGAGGCACTTTTATCTAAAAATATATTAAATATACCTTCCCTTTCTTCCATAAATACCTTTATAAATAATTTATCAAACCTTCCATAAGCATTCCAATCAACTCTTCTAAAATCATCCCCTGGAACATATTCTCTAAAGTCAGAAAACTCTACTGACATTCCCTTTGCATGAGATTTTCTTCCGCCTTGAAGACCTTTTGTTATTCTTAAATTAATATTTAAATGTATCTTTTGTAATTTCTTAAAAAAATCATCATTAAAAATTTTTTCTTCCATATATACTACACTACCCTTAAATCCTCTAGGATTTTTTCAATTATATATTCCTCTGTTATCCCTTCTGTTATGCCTTCAAAATTTAAAATTATTCTATGTCTTAAAACAGGATAGGCAATATATTTTATATCATCAAAAGAAACATTATATCTTCCTTCCATTACAGCTTTAACCTTTGCTCCACTAATTAATCCTTGAGCTGCTCTTGGACTTGCTCCTACCTCTACATATTTTTTAGAAAGTTCATGACCTCCCTTTACTTCAGGGTGAGTTGCTAAAATTATTTTTAAAGCATATTCTTTAACAGCATCAGCCATTGGTATTTCTTTTATAGTTTCCTTCATTTCAAGTATTTCTTTATCATTTAAAACAGAGTTTATTTTTTCCTCTTCTTTTCCTAAAGTTAAATCCATTATTTTACTCAATTCATCTAAACTTGGAAAATCTACCTTAACCTTAAATTGAAATCTGTCAAGCTGAGCTTCTGGAAGGGGATAAGTTCCTTCTTGTTCAATTGGATTTTGAGTTGCTAAAACCATAAAAGGCTTTGGCATATTATATGTTATCTTTCCAACAGTTACACTTTTTTCTCCCATAGCCTCTAAAAGAGCAGATTGAGTTTTTGGTGTTGCTCTATTTATTTCATCTGCTAAAAGAAGATTAGTAAAAACAGGTCCTTCTTCAAACTTAAATTTTGTTGAATCATTTTCTTTAACAATTAAATTAGTTCCCACAACATCTGCTGGCATTAAGTCTGGAGTAAATTGTATTCTTGAAAATTTTAAATTTAAAACTTTAGAAATTGTTTTTACCAATTGAGTTTTCCCAAGACCTGGCATACCCTCTAAAAGCACATTTCCTCCTGAAAAAATAGCTATTAACACATTATCTATTATTTCTTTTTGCCCAATTATTCCTTTTCCGATTTCTTCTTTGCATTCTTTAATTTTTAATGCTGTATTTTCTATATCCATGGATTTCCTCCTTAATTTAAACCATCAAAATAATCTTTTACAATATTCTTCATATTCTCTGGAATAGAAGAACCCTCCATTCCTTCTAGTTCTTCTTTACTATAATCTCCAATTACTTCATTATAATCTTTCTTTTCTCCTGAAAAATTTAATCCTTTTTCTGTTTCAACTACTTTTGAAGAAGCATTATCATTTTTATTTCCTGTTAAATTTTCATCAGAGCCTACTTCTCTTCCTGGTATGTAAACCTCTTCTCCTTTATTTGCCTTTGAAGTATTTTCTGTTCCATTTTTACTTCCAGTATTCCATCCTGTTCCAGAACCACTACCATTATTTCCTGAGCCATTTCCTGAACCATTTCCTGAACCATTTCCTGAACCATTTCCTGAACCATTTCCTGAACCATTTCCTGAACCATTTCCTGAACCATTACCACTTCCACTAGAATTGTTTCCTGATTGTGAAGTATTATTTCCTTGTGAGCTACTTCCCTTATTTGAACTATTACCTTGAGATTTATTTTGAAGAGAAGATAAGCTTTTAGCTAATTCTGAAGAATCTATTTCTCCATTCATAACCCCTTCACTAGCTTGATTCATTAAAGCTTGAAGTTCTTCATCAGTTAAGCTTGAAGCAAGATTTTTTAAAGATTCTGCTAACTCTATTTTTTCCTCTTCCCTTATATTTTCAAGAGAACTATTTAACTCATTAAGTTGATTTTCTAAAGCTTCTTTATCTCCTGAATTTAAGGCTTCTGATATTTTTTCTCCCTCTTCTGTTTTATTTAAAGCTTCATTAACCTTATTTAAATCATTAATAGCATCATTTTGTTGCTTTTTTATACTCTCTTCTAAAAGCTCTTTATATAAATTTTCTAAAGCTTTCTTTCCATCTTCAGATTTAACTTCTTCTTTTAAAGTTTCAATCTTTTTATTTAATCTTTCTAAAAATTTGTTCATATCTTTATTAGTTTCAATATCTTTTAATTCCTCTTTACTATCTTGAAGAATTTTTTCTAATTTTTCTTTTTCTTCTTTAGATAAACTATCTGTTTTCTCAATTTCCTTTTTTTCCTTTTCTATTTTACTTACTATTTCACTTTTTCCTTTTTCAAAACCTCTTAACTCCTTAGCCTTTGTTTTTGCAGTAGAAGGTATTAAGAAAACTCCAGTGCATATAATAATTAAAGCCCCTATTTTAAAAAGCTTTTTTCTGTCTATCTTTATTGGAAATTTCTCTTTATAATTAAAGCTTTCTAATTTTTCTATTGTATCTTCCTTTTGTGCTGTTGCTAAATGAGAGTTATTATTAAAAAGACCTAAGGAAGTTATTACCCTTTCTTTTAACCCTTTAGAATCAATAATAAGCGCTATTTCCTTTTTACTAGGAAACTTTAAAATTCCATATATAAAGCTTCCTAAAATAATTAATATAGAAAAAATAACTATAATCTTATAACATTCTTTAAAAGGTATAAAAACAGAAATTGATAATAAAATAAAACTAATAACTCCACATAATAAAATTCCAAATAGTATTTTATCTATAAGAAAATTATATTTTATTCTCTTTCCATATTTTTTTATAAATGAACTTATTTTTTTATCTAAATCCATAACTTATCACCTTTTTTTCTTTTTATTAAGAGGATTTAATTTATATGCTGCAAGCTTTACAAAGATAGCACTAAATATTAATTGAAATGCCATTGATATTATATATCCATTTTTCGTCATATACTCTACTGCATCCCCAAACATAAAGTTTTCACCCCCTAATTGACTTCCCAGAAGGCTTATAAATCCAAAAGTAGGACTTATAAAAGATATTATTGGTAATTTCACATCTGAATATGAAATAGTTCCATAATCTTTAAATAGCATATATACTAATGTTATTATAACTATTCCAATAAATATAAATAACACTGAAAAATATGTTACAACTGTTGAAGCTCTTGAAGTTTTTATTACTGTTGAAATAAATACACCTAAAGCACCTACAAATATTGTTGCTATTATAAAAAATAAATTTAGTAAAAGTATATTTTTTAAATCTATTCCTCCTATTAAAAGAGTTAATGAATATACTGGAATTGAACATATTATAAGAAGAATAACTCTACTTACAGAAGCATAAAGTTTTCCTAAAACAATTGATAAAGGTGTCATTCTTGTAGATAAAAGTACATCTAATGTTTGCTTTTCCCTTTCTCCACAGATTGCTGTAGAAACTAATGCTGGAACAATAAATAAAAGTAAAATTGCTTGAATTATTGCAAGCTCTACATATATTTCTGGAACACTTTGAAGATTTAATCCTGCTGAGTAATATGAATTTATTACAGAAGACTTAAAAATCACAAGTGAAATAAGAGATAAAAAGCCAACATAAAATAATAAGACTAATGTAAATTTTATACTTCTTGTAGCTAATTTTGATTCATTTTTTAATACTGGATTTATTTTCATTTACTTCTCCTCCTGTTCATTTGTAATTTTCATAAATACCTCTTCAAGGCTATGTTGTTGCTTATTAAAAGAAATTACTGGTACATTATTTACAACTAAATTTTTTAAAAGTTCTACAGATTCCTCATCACTTCCATTAAAATAAGCAATTACTTTATTTTCTTCATAATATACCCTTTCAACTTTAGGATTTTCTTTAAGAATTTTTACTACTTTTTCTGGCTCTTTTAAAACATTTATAATAATAGGATAATTACCACTAACTCTATTCATTATTTCATCTACTTTTCCTTGACACACCATATGCCCTTTTTCTATTATTCCAATATCAGTACATATTTCTCCAAGTTCAGAAAGTATATGTGAACTTACTAATATAGTTTTCCCCATACATTTAAGATTTTTTAATATATTTTTCATTTCAAACCTTGCCTTTGGGTCCATACCTGAAGCTGGCTCATCTAATATTAAAAGCTTAGGATTATGAATTAAACATCTAGCTAAACATAGTCTTTGCTTCATTCCTCTTGAAAGACCATCAACATAGGAGTCATATTTATCTGTTAAGTTAACTAATTCTAAAAGTTCCTTAGAAAGTTTTTTTAAAGTATCTCCTGTAATTCCATAAATAGATGCAAAAAACTCTAAATACTCCCAAGTCTTTAAATTATCATATACACCAAAAAAGTCTGGCATATATCCTATTTCATCTTTAATTTTTTTATTGTCTTTTATTGCATCAATTCCATTTACATAAACTTCTCCCCTATCTGGTGATAAAAGTCCTGTTACTATTTTCATAGTTGTACTTTTTCCAGCTCCATTAGGTCCTATAAATCCAAATATTTCTCCCTTTTCTATTTCTAAATTTAAATCATCAAGGGCTTTAAATTTTCCATAACTTTTTTCTAAGTTCTTAATTTTTAGCATTCTTTACAACCCCCTCAATAGCTATTGTAGGATAATAAGCATCAATTTCATCATCACACTCTAACTTCATATCAAGCTTATTATTTTCATTTAAATAGTCTTTAGGATTATTTAACTTAAGCCCCTCTTCTAAATTGCTAACTTCTTCAAACTCATTTTTAGCAAAATTAAATATATAAACTTCACCTTTAAATGTTTCTCCATAATAGTTATTATCATAATCTTTATATCCTAAAGTAATTTTATTTACATCTATATTAGAATCTATAGTATATTCTAAATACCATTCTCCTTTACCAGTAATCATATCTTGTCCAATATAATAGTCTCCTGTAGAAGATGATATAATTTCTGGTGTGAAATATCCAAAAGGAAGTGAACAATTTCCATTTTCATCTGCAATATTTACATCACAATTTTGTACTACTACTGTTGTATCAAACTTTGATATCTTTCTTTTTCCAAAATCAAATTTATAATCCATAGGTATTTCTGTTATTGCAATTATTTTTATATTATTTGTATCATAGATTCCATCTTCTGTTAATGAATTTAAGATAGTTCTTTCTCTTCCATTTAATTCATTATCATTGTCTATATATCCATACATTCTATTATATGAACTCTTCTTTAAACTACCATCTTCAAATTCAACTTCTTCTCCAGCTTTTATTTCTCCATATGTCCATGTTTCATTTTGTGATATTATTATTAATTTCTTAATATCATTTCCTAATGTATTTTTTATATTTCCACTAATTTCTCCATTATTATAAGATAAATTTGTTTCAATATCTGGTAAAGTTTTATCTACATTATCTACTTTAAATGTCTTCATAGTTAAAGCTGATAAATCTTTATAATTATAAGATACATTATTTCCACTATATAAAATTTCAGTTCTCATTTTACTCTTTTTATTTTCTTCAGTATCAACTGAAGAATAGTAATAGTTATCATCACTTACAACTTCTAAAGTTCCTTCCTCTGGATTTTTAACTAATAAGTCCTTATTATATTTAGAAGTAATTCCTACATAAGATGTAGTGCTACTTTCACCACCATCTTTCTCTTTTGTTATAAAGGTAACTTGATTTAAAACCACATCTTTAACTCTTGTTTTAATTCCCATTACAAAAAACAAAATAGAAAATAAAACTGCTACTGTAGGTATTGCTATCCATAAATATTCTCTTTTCTTTAATTTTTTAAATACAAAATATAAGATAACTCCTACTAAAAGTGCATATATTAAAAATATTACTCCAAGTGTTGATGTTGAATACATATTGTTTGCAGGAATTTGACTTGCAAGTTCTATTTTATTATAGTTATAATCACTGCTATTTGAAGAATTTGAATTTTTTTCGCTAAAATCATCACTTAAAGTATCTTTCCAATAATATTTTAATGTTTCATCTGAAGCTATATTAGAATTTCCAAAATCATAAGCTGCTACATATAAATTTCCAAGGCCTATTTTCTTTTTATATATAATAGGAGTTTCATCTTTTAATACTTCTGTTTCTCCTTGAAAATCTAAATCTGCTAAAGTATAACCATTAGTATCTTTAGTTCCTTTACTAGTTATATCAAAAAACTTTTTATTTATATTTCCTATTGTTTTTGAAGAATTCTCTCCTGTACCAATTATTAAAGTACCACCTTTATCTACCCAAGATTTTAAACTTAAATAGTCCTCTTCTGTAAGATTTGATGTATTGTAATTATTTATACAAATAACATCTAATGATTGAAGATTATTAGTATTTGAAATAATATCTTTATTTAAAGAAACATTTTTTATATCATCTGCTTGAAAATTTCTGTATGAATTAGTTGTTTTTAAAACTTTATAGCTATTACTTGTAGGCATTTGATAATTTCTATTTTCTTCATCTATATTTATATCTTTTAATAAATTTCCATTATAATCATCAGTTAAAATTCCCATAAAAATTGAATAATCATTAATTCTTCCGCTTCCTATTGTCACTTTTTCTTCACTTAAAACAGAATTATCTTCATTAAAAAGCACATCTAAAGATGAAGTATCCCCTGAAAGATTTACAGGAATAGTTACTGTTCTTTTTTCATTTGCTTCTAAATTAACCTCTACAACATAAGAATCATAATATTCATAACTAACTTGTTTTCTAACTTCAACACTACCTTCTATATTTCTTCCTGTTGTATTTTCTAACTTAACATTAATTGGTAAATTAACCCCTTTAAATTTTCCTTCAATTCCATAAGTAACTTCTAGTTTAACCTTTTCATCTGCCCTATATTCCTGTGGAATAAATGTAACTAAAAGAAACATTATTATTACAGAAGAAATAATTTTAAAAATTTTCATAACGCTCCCCCTTTGTTTTACATAATATAGAAATTATTTTCATTATTATGTTACCATATTTTCTTTTAAAATTCTCTCTTTATCTTTATTATTAAGGAAATATTAAAGTTTTTATAAACTTTCCTAAGAAAAAGCTTAAACCCTAAAATAAAAAAACTGCTACACTAAAAATATAATGTAACAGTTTTTTTATTTTATTATTCATATAAAAATTTGTAAAATTTATAATATACTTCTATTTTATCTACATATTTTTTTGTTTCAGCAAAGGGTATATAATCAAGATTTTCTCTATCTTTTGAATATTCCGTATTGCTAAGCCATTCATTAACATTTCCCCTACCTGCATTATAGGCAGCAAGTACTAATGTTTCATTATTATTAAACTCTTTATTTAAATCATTTAAATACCAACAACTCATCATAATATTATATTCTTCATCATAAAGTTTACTTTCATCATAATCTTTTAAAGACATCCACTTTGCAATATCACTACCTGTTTCTTCTGTTATTTGCATAAGGCCTACTGCATTTCTATTAGACTTTGCATTAGGGTCAAAGTTACTTTCTGCCTTCATAACGGATAAAACAAAATAAGGGTCTAAATTATATTCTTCTGAATATTTCATTACATAATCTTCATATTTAATTGGGAAAATATACTTCTCTACTCCAAAAAATACTCCTAATATAATAATTATAAGTAAAATTAGAAAGGTTATAAGCCGTCTAAGTTTCATTTTTTTCTCCTTTTACAACATTTCTTTAAAAAACTCTATAATTCCTTCAACTTGTTTTTGAGTATTAGATAAATCCCCATTATTATCTATAATAATATTTGCAAATTTCTTTTTCTCTTCAAGCTGCATTTGTGAATCAATTCTACTATTTACATTTTCATTAGATAATCTATCTCTTGATTTTACTCTTTGAACTTGTATTTTAGGGTCTACATACACCAAAATAACATAATCCATATCCTTATGCAAGCCATTTTCTATTAATGTTGGTGCATCTAAAACAATAATTTTTTCTCCATTTTCCTCATATCTTTTTAATGCTTCATATATTTCTTTTTTAATATAAGGTATTATTATTCCTTCATATTTTATTCTTTCTTGAGGGAATCTAAATATATGATTTCCAAATTCCTTTCTTCTAAATTCTCCTCTCCAATCAAAAAAAGCATCTCCAAATTCAATTCTTATTTTTTGAAGTATTTCTGGATAAATCTCTAAAACACTTCTTGCAACTAAATCTGCATCTAAAACTTTAATTCCTGCTGCCATTAACATTTTAGATACAGTGCTTTTCCCTGTTCCAATTCCTCCAGTTAACCCTATCTTTATCAAAATAACGCCTCCTTACTTTGCTTCATACCAAGTAGAGCCTTCATTTATATCAACTTCCATAGGCACTTTAAGCTTAACTGCATTTTCCATTTCTTCTTTAACTAAAGCCCTAACCTTTTCTTCTTCATTTTCCTTAACATTAAGTATAAGTTCATCATGAACTTGAAGTATAAGTTTACTTTTAAGCTTTTCTTTATTTAATCTATTATACACCTTAACCATAGCAATTTTTATAATATCTGCTGCACTTCCTTGAATTGGTGCATTCATTGCTAATCTATCTCCTAATGCTTTAACTATTTTATTTGAAGATTTTATTTCTGGTATAAATCTTCTTCTATTTAAAATTGTTAAAACATATCCATCTTCTTTAGCCTTTTCTACTGTTTCATTTAAATAAGATTTTATATTAGGATATCTATCAAAATATATTGCCATATATTCTGCTGCTTCTTTTTTAGATATTTTTAAATCCTGTGCTAAAGAAAAATCACTCATTCCATAAATAATACCAAAGTTAACAGCCTTTGCTCTGCTTCTCATAACAGGCGTAACCTCTTCAAAAGGAGTGTTAAATACTTCTGATGCAGTTTTTCTATGAATATCACTATGATGTTTAAAAGCATTAATCATGTTTTCATCATTTGCCATATGAGCAAGAACTCTAAGTTCAATTTGAGAATAGTCACAAGATAATATTATATCTCCCTTTTCCTTTGGAATAAATACCTTTCTTATCTCTCTTCCCATTTCATATTTTATAGGTATATTTTGAAGATTAGGCTCTGTACTTGATAATCTTCCTGTAGTTGTTACTGTTTGATTAAAACTAGAATGTATAGCTCCATCTGAATCTATAACATTTTTTAAACCTTCAACATAGGTTGAATTTAGCTTTGTTATTTGTCTATAATAAATTACCTTTTCAATTATAGGATGCTTATCTTTAAGCTGTTCTAAAACCTCTGCATTAGTTGAATAACCTGTTTTTGTTTTCTTTATAACAGGAAGGTCAAGCTTTTCAAATAATATTTTTCCAAGTTGTTTTGGAGAACTTATATTAAATTCTTCTTCTGCAAGATTATAAATTTCTTTTTGTGTTTTATCTATTTCAGTTGTAAATTTATTTTGTAATTCATCTAACATTAACTTGTCAATATTAAATCCTTCTTTTTCCATAGCTGATAAAACATAAACTAAAGGAAGTTCTATTGTATAATAAAGTTCATCCATATTATCTTTACTAATAAGCTCTTTAAGCTTTAAGTATAATGGTTTTATATAAAAAGAAAGATTAAAAAAATTATCTTCTTCAACATCCTCTAATAAATATCTTGATATAAGAGAATTAAGTTCATACTTTCCTTTAGAAGAATCTAATAAATAGGCAGCTATTGCTGTATCAAATTCTAAGCCTTTAAGCTCTATGTTTTCTTTACTTAATATTGTTATTAAAGCCTTTGAATCATGAATAACCTTTTTAATATTTTCATTTTCCATAAAACTTTTTATTATCTTTAAAGCTTCTTCTTTATTTTCCTTTATAATTTCATCTATACATATTTCCTTTGCTTGATTTTCTTGGCCTAAAAATATTTTATCTATTCTTATTTTAGAAAATATTGGAGAATCTAAAACTGTATATGTAAAAAAGGCTTCATCTTTTATTTCTTCTAAAGTTTTTTTTAAAGCTTCTAAAGTATTTATTGTTTCTTTGTTTATTGAAATTTCTTTTTTCTCATCTTCTCCTATAATCTTATAAAGAAGTTTCTTCATTTCTAATTTCATAAGCTGTTCTTTTAATGCTTCTTTATTAAAATTCTCATTACTTTTTATATCCTCTAAATTTATATCTATAGGCACTTCTGTTATTATAGTTGCAAGTTTTTTAGAAAATAATGCTTGCTCTCTATATTCTTCTAGGTTTTCTTTAAGTCTTTTTCCGTTTACATTTTCTACATTATTTAACACTTCTTCTATTGAGCCATAGGTTTGAATAAGCTTAAAGGCTGTTTTTTCTCCAATTCCTGGTACCCCTGGTATATTATCAGATTTATCTCCCATAAGACCTTTAACATCTATAAATTGTTTTGGAGTTATTTTATATTCATGAATAAATGCTTGTTTATTATACTCTTCAGTTTCAGTTACTCCCTTTTTAGTTATTATTACATTTATATTTTCTGAAACAAGTTGAAGGGCATCTTTATCCCCTGTTACAACATAAACTTCAATTCCTTCTTTTTCACAAAGATTTGCAACTGTTCCTATTATATCATCTGCTTCAAATCCGTCTATTTCATATATTTCAATTGCTAAATTTTTTAATATATCTTTTATTATAGGAAATTGCATTGCAAGTTCTGCTGGCATTTTCTTTCTTCCAGCTTTATAATCAGAATATTCCTTATGTCTAAAAGTTGGAGCTTTTCTATCAAAGGCTGCAACTATATAGTCTGGCTTTATCTCTTCCTTCATCTTTAAAAGCATATTCATAAAGCCATAAATAGCACTTGTGCTTATTCCTTCACTAGTTGTAAGAGGAGGAAGGGCATAAAATGCTCTATTCATAAGTGAATTTGAATCTAATATAAGTAATTTTTCCATAAAGTTCTCCTTTATCTATTTGAAAGTATAATATTATTGTATCACAAAAGTTAATAAATATATTCAATTAAGGAAATAATAATTTTTTAGAGAAACAAATTTTTCTTTACTATATTCTTCAAATATTATATCCTTATATTTAATTACTATTCAAAAACTAATTGCTAAATAATTAAATACATAAAAAACTGTTCCATTAAAAACTTTTACTACAATATATAGCATTTTTTTATTTTACAATGTATATTGTTATTAGATTTTTTGTAACAGTCCTAATTATATTTTTTAAAGGATGATTTAAATGACATTTATAATAATAGTATTAATATTATTAATTTTTCTTTATTATGAAAACAATAAAATTGATATATCAAATTATAAAATAACTTCAAATAAAATTAAAAATGAGGATTTAAAAATACTTCATTTATCTGATTTACATTGTAAAAGCTTTGGTAAAAATCAAAAATATTTAATTAAAAAAATAAAGAATTTAAATCCTGATATTATAGTTTTTACTGGAGATTTAATAAGCCGTAGAGTAGATAAAGAAAAATATATAAATTCCTATTTACTTTTAGAGGAACTTTCTAAAACATTTCCTATTTATTTCACTACAGGAAATCATGAATATAAAAGTAAGGCTTTAAAAGAAGTTCAAGAAAAATTAACTTCTTTTGGAGTGCATGTTTTAATTAATAACTATGAAAAATTCACAATAAAAAACACTGAAATTTTTATATTTGGTTTTGATGATACTAGTAATTTTAATGAAAGCTTTAATAAAACCTTTAATACTTTAGATAATATAAAAGATAAACTAAAAAGCTCCCAATTAAATATTTTATTATGCCATAGACCAAATTTTTTCAAAAAACAATCAAGTTATGGCTTTGATTTAATATTTTCTGGTCATGCCCATGGTGGGCAATTTAGAATACCCTTTACTCACCAAGGAATACTTATGCCAGACCAAGGATTTTTTCCAAAACTTACAGAAGGCATTCACAAAGATAAAAATTCAACCCTTATAATAAGTAGAGGCCTTGGAAACAGCGGCTTCCCCTTTAGACTATTCAACCACCCAGAAATAGTAGTTGTAACCTTAAATAATAGAACAAAATTAAAAAAATCTTAGGGCATTATGTTATTCAGCTGTTCCGGTGGGCAAGCTCCAAGTCACTGCTTCATAAAATAATGCCCTAAGATTTTAATAAATATAATTTATGTTATTAATCATCTAAAAAATTTATAAAAAGTAGCTATTACACATTTTAGTGTAATAGCTATTTTTTTCACATTATGTTTAATTAAAATTATTTGTTTATTCAAATATTAGTTCTCTTATTTTATGAAGGCGCGACTTGGAGCCTGTCGACGGAGCGACTGAATAACATAAGAAAACTAATATTTTTAAAACAATCTAAAGTTATTATAGCATTTCTTCTAGTGTTTTTCTTACTGCCTTTATAAAGTCTTGGCTGTTTACTACTGTTGGGTTTTCAAAGGTTGTAAGTATTGCTAAGTCTTTAGTCATTGTACCATCTTCAATTGTTTTTATAGATGCTTTTTCTAATTTGTCAGCAAATTCCATTAACTCTTTGTTTCCATCAAGTTCTCCTCTCTTTCTAAGAGCTCCTGACCATGCAAATATAGTTGCCATTGAGTTTGTTGAAGTTTCTTCACCCTTTAGGTGTTTGTAGTAATGTCTTTGAACTGTTCCATGAGCTGCTTCATATTCATAGTTTCCTTCTGGAGAAACTAAGACAGAAGTCATCATTGCTAAAGAACCAAAGGCAGTAGCAACCATATCACTCATAACATCTCCATCATAGTTCTTACAAGCCCAAATATATCCACCTTCAGATTTAACAACTCTAGCTACAGCATCATCAATTAAAGTATAGAAATATTCTATTCCTGCTTTCTTAAATTTATCAGCATATTCAGCATCAAAAATTTCTTGGAATATATCTTTAAAAGTATGGTCATATTTCTTAGATATAGTATCTTTTGTAGCAAACCATAAATCTTGCTTTGTATCTAAAGCAAAATTAAAACAGCTTCTTGCAAAACTTTCTATTGATGGAGTTAAGTTATGCATACCTAAAGCAACACCAGCACTCTTGAAGTTATGTACAAGTTCTCTTGTTTCTGTTCCATCTTCAGCTGTAAATACTAATTCACATTTTCCTGGTCCTGGTACTTTCATTTCAACATCTCTATAAATATCTCCATAAGCATGTCTAGCTATTGTAATTGGCTTTTTCCAGTTGCTTACACATGGCTTAATAGAATTTACTGTTATAGGAGCTCTAAATACTGTTCCATCTAATATAGCTCTTATAGTTCCATTTGGACTTTTCCACATTTCCTTTAAATTATATTCAGTCATTCTTGCTGCATTTGGAGTTATTGTAGCACACTTTACACCAACACCATATTTCTTTATAGCATTTGCAGAATCAATTGTTACTTGGTCATTTGTCTCATTTCTATATTCTAGACCTAAATCATAATACTCTGTATTTAATTCTATAAAAGGTTCTAATAGCTCCTCCTTTATCATCTTCCAAAGAATTCTAGTCATTTCATCTCCATCCATTTCAACTAATGGAGTGGTCATTTTTATTTTTGCCAATTTTATTGCCCCCTTATAAATAATTTTAAAATTATTATACAATAGAGTTTACATATTATCAAATACTAGCTTAATTAAATAATTTTATTAACAAAAAAAGTTGCTAACTAATAAATATTAAGTAAGCAACTTTTATAAATTTATTCATCTTTCTTTTTAACTTCTGTAAAATCAACATCTATTACATTACTTTCATCTACATCATAATCTTCAAAAGATTCTGAAGTAGAATTATTTGTATCATCTTTAATATTAAATGTATCATTTATAGTATCATTAAAATTATCTACTACCTTATTCATTTTATGGCGTAAATATAATATTACTCCACCAAGTACTAACCCAGCTATTATTACAAGAGCCAATAAAAAAGGTGCTAACTTAACTGCAACATATATGGCTAGTATCCAAAATAAAAAATATCCTATTACACTCCATATGTTTTTATTCATTCCTCTACCTACTTTCAATTTTATATTTTATAAATTAGAACGAAATTACTCTTTTTTTGTTAGAAAAATTGTACTATATTTTATTTCATAATTCAACATTTTACTTAAATTCTTTATTTAATATTAATATATATTCCTTTTTTTTCTAAAATTTAAGCTGTAACTATAAATATGACTGCAATATGACATACAGAAACAATTACTGCTGATAATAAGCAATCAACAATTTTTAAAGACTTTTTGTCTGTAAAATATAAAATTAAATTTGTTAACCAATCTGTTATAAAAGCTAAACTTACAAATAACATATTTAAGTTGTTACTAATTCCTTCTGCATAGTAGGAAGATAAAAGTATAAATATTATACCAACTATAAAAATTATAACATTAGGTATAATTAAACCTAAGTATTTTTTCATCACAAATACCCCTTTTTCTCAAAATTTAATATATTTCACTATATTAGGATAATTCATTATATCAAATTTATTTATATTTTTCTATAAAGTTCTATTAACAAAAAAAAATTTCTTTCATAAAAATTTATGAAAGAAATTTTTTAATTATTGTCCTGCTAAATATGCATCTAAAAGATTTGTAAAACCATCATCTTTTAATACTCCACATACAACTCCAACTATTTCAAAGCTTGATGTTTTACCATCTTCTCCTCTAAGTTTAGCTAACTTTTCTTTAATATCTACCATAAGCATGTTTAAATCTGATTCATTTAAAGTGGATCTATCTAAATCGCGTGATGCTCCACGTATACTGTTGTATATCTTGCTTTCGTCAAATTCTTGTATTCTTCCATCTTTTTTTATTATTTTCATTTAAACCACCACCTTATGCTTATATTATACGTTTACTTTTAATTATTCACAATAGAAAAAGTAGTTAAAAATGAAAATTTTAATAGAAAAACTTAAATTATACGACCAGCTTTCTTATTTCCTGTTTTAGCCTTTCCTTGTATCTCAGGAACTGTAGGACTATTTTTTTCAAATTTAGGTTTATGATTACTCTCTGTTCCATGAGGCTCATTAGGATTTGGTCTTCTCATCCCTGCTTTTGCCATAACTTATCATCTCCATTTAATAAACTTTCATTTATTATTATTTTAATATTTTCTTATTTTATACCTGGTTTTTTTCTGTATCTATTAACCCTAAAACTTCCTCTTCTGATATACCAATATAATCAGCTACTTCAGACACAGTAAAAACATTATTATTTGATGCTTCTTCTTTAACTATTAAACCTGATGATTTTTGTATTGAATCTATACATTTATCTAACTTATTAATTGAATAAAAAACTTACCTTTTATTCATATTTTTGCATGTTATTCTTGTAAATTTATGTTAAACTATCTATAATTATGTATATATTTTATTGAAAGGAGATTTTAAATGAATAATTTAATTAATGAAGTTTTAACTAACTATACAAAATCTAAAAGTGAAATTTTTAAAGGTAATCATATGGGGCAAGTACTAAGAAAAGATTTACCTAATCAAATAATAAAACTACTTTCTTTAAATAAAAGTACATATACTGTAACTGGTTCTGTTGGTCAAGGACAATGGGCTGAAATTCCTTGGGTTTCTGTTTTCTTAAATGATATTACTTTAACTGCAACTAATGGATATTATATAGTTTATTTATTCAAATCAGATATGAGTGGAGTTTACCTAAGTTTAAATCAAGGATGGACTTATTTTAAAAATAAATATGGCACTTCAATTGCCAAACAAAAGATTAAAGAAACCTCAAAAATAGTAAGAAACTACTTATCTCCTTTATCTAATAAATTTAATCTCTCTACAATTAATTTACTTGCATCTGGTCAATTAGGCAAAGGTTATGAATTAGGACATATTTGTGGATGCTATTATGATGCTCTAAATATTCCAAATACAAAAAATTTAATTGCTGATCTAAAAGATTTACTTTATGAGTATGAAAAAGTAAAAAATTTAATTTCTAATAGAACTGCTGATGAATTTAATGATTTTATTCTTTTAAGTTCAGATAATAAGTTCTTAGATACAACTGATGAAGATATTAATTTTAATTTAAAAGCTGAAGAAATAGTTAATAATAACTTTAAAGCAATTGAAATAATTCCTAAAGACATAATTGATAAACCAGTTAATGCGCCAAATCCTATATTAAAATCTAATGGCAGTAAAATCTGGCCTAGAAATGCTAATATTTCAGCTAACTCATTAATTCATTCTGACTATAAATGTTCTTTTAATGCTGCTCATTCTAGCTTTATTTCAAATAAAACAAATAAACCTTATATGGAATTACATCATTTAATTCCACTCTCTGAACAAGATAACTTTAAGGTTAGTCTTGACGTAGAAGCCAATATAGTAAGTTTATGTAGTAATTGTCATAATTGTATACATTATGGGATTGCTGAAGAAAAACTAATCATTTTAAAGACATTATTTTTCATTAGAAAAGATAGACTTCTCCAATGTGGAATATGTATAACTTTTGAACAATTATTAAAAATGTACAAGCTTTCTCAAAACACTTTAATTTAAAAAATTGTTCAGTTAGTTGATAGCCCTTTTAGTAGTTTTTTTCTTCTATATCATATCTATAATTTTTTATAAATCCTTGAAAATCAAAAAAGACACTTCCAATATCAATACATATTATGTATATCAACATTGAAAGTGTCTTTAAATAAATTTTTATATTATTCTTCCCAACCTTCAGGGAATTCTGCATTGTGGTAAACTTCTTGAACGTCATCATCATCATCAAGTAAGTCTAACATCTTTTGGAACTTCTTAGCGTCTTCTTCGTTAATTGAAGTGTATGTATTTGGTATCATCTTAACTGCTGCTTCTAAGAATTCCACTCCTTGTTCTTCTAAAGCTTCACGAACGCTACCGAAATCTTCTGGTGTAGTTGTTACTACAAACACTTCATCTTCGCTTTGGAAATCTTCTGCTCCTGCGTCTATATTTAATCACTTAATTTATTTTCACTTAAAATTTATAGATATATCATAGTCATATTTATTTTTGTTTTACTTAATATAGAGATAGTTTATCATCTTATAGGTTATATGACAATATTGTATATCATCATGCAGAAAATTTATTAGTATTTTTATTAATAATTTCATAAAATAAAAAAACTTAATGCTTGTCCTTACCAAACATTAAGTCTTTCTAAATCTATACTGATATCTTTTCTATTTTAACTCACATCATTTCAACGTGAGCAGGAACTGATGATGATCCAGTGAATTGTGCATCTGAGTGCATTCTTCCCATAGTATCAGTCATACCGTAAGAAGCTGGACCTGCTGCCATGTTATCTGGGTGAAGAATTCTTCCTGTACCACCACCTGATGCTACGGAGAAGTACTTCTTACCTTGTTTAGTCTATTTACCTTAGAACTTATTAATTTTAAGTTCCCATCATATTAAGTAATATAATACATTAGTAAATGATGTTAGTCAATCTTAAAAATAAAAAGCTATATCATTCTTTTTAAAATCATATCTTATTTTTCTTACGTAAATACTATTATATCTACTTAACATCTTTTTCCTGATCATTGATAATTTCTTTATACACTTCATTAACAGCTCCTTGAAACTTCCTAATAATTTCTTCTTGCTGAGCTGTTGGAAATATAATTTTATTCATATCATCATATGTGCTAATAATATCAATTTTAACATTTTCTGTTCCCTTAAAATTAATATCCTGCTAGAATCTGAGTCCTTTTTTAATATAACTCCAACTTCTTTTTTCTTATCTTTTATCAACTTTACTGTACCCTTAACCTTTTTTATATAACTCATTTGTAAGTTAATCTGACCCTCTTTATCTGTTGTAATAGTCTCAATTTTATATTTTCTATTATATGTTCTATACTTTATAAATTGTGCTTCAACATCCTCTAATAATTTATCTATATCTGTATTGCTATCTCTTGGGACAATAGTCATTAGAGATGATTTTTTATAATTCCTTTCTGTCTGCATAAGTTCTTTAATTCTTTCAATGTCAGCACTACCAAAATATAGGGGATATATTTCATTTGCCAATTCCTCTGCATTAAATACTAAACTAAATATTCCTTTTTTTCTTAGTATACTCTTTATTTGAGTTGTAGAAATTTGTTTTTCTTGTATTATCATTTTAATATCATCATTTTGAGTAAACTTTCTGATCATTATAATTTCTTTCCCCTACTTATTTTGTATCAACTGGACTCAATCTTCTATTATCTAAAATATGAAAATCTATTTTTTCTCCAGTTTTTTCACTTACTTCTTTTTTTGCATACTTAATAAATTCTTTCTCTATTAAATCAATATCTTCTTTAGTCTCAGGATAGAAACAAAAAATATACTTATCTAAATTTTCAAGTTGAAGCTCTTTAAACATATCACACACATAAGAAAAAGAATCTTTACTTATTTTATCAAATGAAAAAATAAATAATTCTTTATACTCTGAGGTTTTAGTTACTACTCCACCTCTTTTTTCTTCCACTTTCACCTTATTTTCTGCAAATATATAGTCTGAGTATAATTGTGTTAACGTTATGTACTTATTTTTTGTTATTCCTGAACTTAATATATTAGGATTATAGAATCTAAGTTCATTTTCTGTGTTCATATTATATTTTTCAATATAAGAAAACATTGAATCCCATTTTTCAATTTCTTTATTTGAAGCAATAAAAATGTTAATTGGATTTCTTTTTTTATGATACTTTAATCCACTTAAATATTCACGGAACTTATTTTCATCATACTTTCCATCGTTTGCATGTACTAATAAAACCCCTGTATTAATAACATCACATTTATTATTAAACTCTTCAAGTTCTGCTGAACTTTGAGCACATTCTATTGTATCCTGTAATTGTTCAAACCACCTTTGTAGATCACTCGTATTAATTGATTCCCATTGATAATTTTTACACTCAGTTATTACACCTAAATTTCTCTTTTTATATGGATCCACATATGAATGATAGATATCTATTCCATGCGTTCTTTTACTTTTTCTCTCCCCATTTTTATGACTACTCTTATTACAAGTAATTTGTCTATCTCTAGTTAACTCAGTCCATCCAAATCGTTCAAATAACCTTTCTCCAAATCCTTCTAAAATATCTCCAATTTTTTTTGCGTTCTCCCCCATATATATCCCCCTATCTAATACATATATCTTTAATTATTTCTTGGTGTTAGTATAAAGTAGTGGACACATTAAGTCAAATTAAGTAAAATATTATTT
>OBYZ01000481.1_pt1 | contig 38436 bp, 41 predicted proteins | sample 1501501 | NCBI WGS metagenome assembly OBYZ01 (sample SAMEA2580213, study PRJEB22360) | human gut metagenome | biome: human gut; feature: human-associated habitat; material: faeces | place: Denmark | collected 2008/2010
ATACCGGCATGGCATGATTACCACACACCAGCTTCGGCCTGACGCCTTTCTGCTCTGTCCTTTGTTAAAACCAGTGCCGGGGACATCATCTGTCCTGCTTCCGGTACGGTGTTTCCTCTTAGGCGTAATCTGGACCACTGCCAACTCTCGCCATTCCAGAGCTTCAGTGAAATCGTATTGTCCTGAAAGTCACGATACATTCCCTTGTAAAAGGTAACGGATTCTGTAAATTTCTCGGTAGGGTGTTCCTGTGTTCCTCTTGCCAGATAGCGCTTTGCCGCTGCTGTGGCGGTGTTGATCGCCGCTCGTCGAAAATAAAGAGGAATCTTCTTCCAGGGAAGAGGGGTTGGAACCGGCTGTTTATCGCGTCCTACGATGGTCAGTGTTTCAAGGATGCGGAGTGCTTCCTGTGTCCCGGGCTGCTGATCCGGAAATGTTTCCAGATAGAGTCTGTAGTAAAAGAGCAGAATCTCGTTATAGAGTTCCTGTGTCTTCTTAAGCCAGTCTGTGTGTCGGAACAGGACATTGTATCTCCTGACTGTGATTGCATAGTACGGGAATTTTTGCATCTGAAAGCACCTCTGACCCAAAATCGGTTATTATGTAACGTTCTTTTTCGATTATAAGATATTAATTATCTCATGTAAACCGCAATAACGGCTATAATATCCCGTTTTTCTTCCTTATGTGATATATAATATCCATAAAGAAAGACATTCGGCATGAAAGACTATCAGATATAAATAATTTGATCATTTCTAATTCATGTCTTATTTTTCTAAATTTAGAGTTTTAATTATCCCGTTTTTGGGATGTCGGTGATATAAAATGTCACAAAAAAGGGGAAATGTGATATGAATACTAAAGAAACTTTTGGTACCAGACTGGCCAAGTTAAGAACGGATACGGATATTTCCGCAAGAGAGATGAGTCTGGATCTTGGACAAAATCCAAGCTACATAAATCGAATTGAGAATCAGAAGGCTTTTCCGTCTATGCAGGTTTTTTTCTATATTTGTGAGTACCTGAAGATCACTCCGGGAGATTTTTTTGATATGCATACAGATTATCCTAAAGAAATTAATGAATTGATCGAAGTACTCCAGGATCTGAACTCTGACCAGCTGAAACTGATCAGACGGGTTGCTGAAGAATTTAATAAGAAGAAATAAGAAATGATATCTCAGAACGGGGAGTTAAGGCCAGCCGGGACCCATTCTTATACAGCATAGCTTTTTCGGTTTTTTTCATGGCCTTTTATCCCCCCGGGAGGCTTGTTTTCATACTGCATTTTGATAAAATATAAACAACACAAAGATCTGTGTTATTTTATCAAATAAAGGTGCATCGACCTCCACCTGATGATGCACAAAGAAACCCATAAAAAAAGTACTTCCAATCCGCGGGAAGTACCTTTTTTATTTTATTGTTAATTCATGATCTTCATTCATAACCGCAAAGCGATTTCCAATTGTCTCTGCCAGCTGTCGATTATGTGTGATTGTGATCAGTGTTTTTCCTGCTTTATGAAAATTCTGCAGAAATTCCAGAAGCATATCCTGTGTTTTTTCATCCAGTCCTGCAAGTGGTTCATCCAGGATCAGTACTTCCGGATTCAGAGAAAGGATGCAGGCAAGAGATACTTTTCGTTTCTCCCCGCCGCTCAGATGATATGGAGGTCTTTCTCTGAGTTTCTCTATTCCAAACAATTTCAGACAATCTTCTGTTCTCTCTCGAACTTCTGCTTCCGAAAATCCCATCTGGACAGGTCCAAACGCAATTTCCTCCTCCACGCTTCCACAGAAAAGCTGCGTATCGGCATTCTGAAATACATATCCCATCTGTTGATGAAACCATTTTGCAAACTGCCTGTCCTTCAGGGTTTTCTCTGTAATCTCATGGCCTTTGTAAAAATAATGCCCTTCTGAAGGAAATATGATTCCGTTCAATAATTTAATAAGAGTTGATTTCCCGCATCCATTCGGTCCCTGAATCACCACAGAATCACCTCTGTCAATATGAAGATTTATATATCTCAGTGCTACTTCATGTTCATATGCAAAACATACTTTTTCTAATGTGATCATACCTGTCTTCCTTTACAAAGTTCCTCTCTCAGACGAATGGCCTGTTCAATTCAAGAAACACAACTACACATCCGGCCATTAACAGAATATGTAAGATATCATATCTGCAGAGTCTGTATTTTTGTTTTAATTGATATTCTCCTGTGAATCCCCGACAACACATAGATGCATACATTTCCTCTGCCATTTCACTTGATTTCAGGAACGTGATTCCAAGTACACCAGAAAAAGATTTTGCTTTATCGGGATTTTTTCCTACGGATCTTAAACTGACTGCTCTCAGAATATCCACACATATTTCACCCAGAATAGAAATATATTTCAATGTGATATCCAATGTGAAAATAAACAAAGTCGGAACATGAAAAGTTCTCAGACTGCCTGTAAGTTTATTCCATGATGTCTCTGCTGACAAAATCCCGACCAGCGTTACCGATACGTATACTCTCGCTGTGATATTAGCCAGCGTCTGGGGATTTCCCATGAACACTGCCGGTAGTAAAAGCAATATTGAAATCAGAACTGCACCCTCTGTTCCTCTTAATATCTGACGAATAGATGCTGCTGGAAAAAAAGCCAGCCTGACTGTCACAGCTGCACACATGATCAATACAAACAGGTAATTTTCAGAACATGCTGTAAGAATAATATAAAGTATCGTATAAAACAATTTAAGAGAAGGAGTGGCAGAAAATCTGCCATTTCATCGACACCCCACTCACCCCAGGGGATATAGACGCATTCCATTTTATTATACATAACTATCTTTTTTCATAGGTCAGAAGCTTCCTTCCCATGAATATCCGATTTCTTCTGCTGCCTTCTCGGCAATGTCAATATCCAGCATATCTCCAAGCATCCCCAGTGTCATATCTATTGCCGCCATTGTTGTACTGCTGGAATAATATTTTCCGTCTGCAATCCAGTTTTCACCATCGACATAATTGATTCCCACTGTAAACATCCGCTTCCAGTTTTCGTCATATGCATAATCGGCCACCTGTCTGTGGAATAAAAGTCCTGTCCTTGCCAGCATTGCGGAGGCATTTTGGACCATCATGCAGAAAGATGATTCCTCCACAGCCTGCTTCAAAAGTTGCTGGCCTTTTTCTCCTTCTGTATGCAGAAAGCTCTTGACACCCTTTCCGCCCGGAATCAGAAAGATATCTTCAATCTCCAGGGGATTCAACGGTTCCGTCCATACTTTCATTCCCTGCTTTCCGGTGATTAACCCTCCGCGCATGGAAATGAATCGTATATAAAAATGTTCCGGTGTACATCCAAAGACCTGCACCGGACCAAACGCATCCATAACTTCAAAATCATCAAACAGAAAAACATTTACTACCATAGTTTCTGCCCTCCGGTCATTATTTATCGATTATTATGCTGTTGATTTTATAAGACTGAATCGATCAGTTTCTTTGTATATTCCATCTTCGGATGATTGATGATCTCATCCGGAGTTCCGCATTCTACGGTCTTTCCGTGATAAAGAACCAGAACTCTGTCACAGAATTTCTGCACCAGTGCAAGGTCGTGACAGATCAGGAGAAATGACAGATTTTCTTTTTGCTTCAGTTCGATCAGAAGTTCCAGGATCTGTTTCTGGACTGTTACGTCAAGTGCACTGGTCGCCTCATCACAGATCAGGATTTCCGGGCTGACTGCCAGAGCTCTGGCGATTGCTGCTCTCTGGCACTGGCCTCCGCTGACCTGGTGCGGATAGCGGTCTGCATATTCTTTGTCGAGGCCACATCTTTCGAGGAGATTTTCCACACGTTTACGCGTTTCGGCACGGGTTATCCCCATATTCCGAAGACTTTCCCCAATTCCATCTCCCAGTGTGCATCTTGGATCAAACGATTCCATCGGCATCTGAAAAACCATCTGCATATCCTGATAGATATTACGCAAAGCCTTGCCTCCGACATGCGTGATATCTTTTCCTTTAAGAAAAATCTTTCCCTCAGTGATGCCTTCCAGATGTGTGAGCATTCTGGCGATCGTACTTTTGCCGGAGCCGGATTCACCTACGATCCCGAGGCATTCTCCTCTCACCAGTTCAAAGCTTACGTCATCTACCGCTGTGGTGGATTTTTTGCCGGATACAAAGATTTTTTTCAGATGGTCGGCTTTTAAAATGATTTCTGCCATATCCTTTACTCCTTCCGGATCCTGTCCCGCTTCAGATGAAGCACAGAACTCATCAGTGTCTTTGTATAGGGATCTTCAGAGTGATCCAATACAGCCTCTGTCTCCCCATAATCTCTCATCTGTCCGTTCTGAAGCACCAGTATTCTGTCTGCCATCAACCTTACAACACCGATGTTGTGGGTTACAAGGATCATGGCTGTATCATATTCTCTGCGCATAAGCAGAAGTTCCTCCACTACCTGCTTCTGAACGGTTACATCAAGTGCACTGGTTGGCTCATCTGCCAGCAGAAGCTTCGGACGCATGATCATGGCTGTGCAGATTCCCACTCTCTGGTTCATTCCACCGGAGAGTTCAAACGGATAACTGTCCAGCACACGATCACTGTCATCCAGGCCGATCTTTCTCATGATCTCTCCGGCACGTTCCCTGACTGCCCGTCTGCTGATCTTTTCATGTTCTGACACTGCCTCGTATATCTGTGCACCGATCTTGCGTACAGGGCACAGTGCCCCCTTACAGTCCTGAAATACCATGCCGATCTCTGTACCAAGATATTTGCGCAGTTTTTTGGTGTTCATATCTGTCAGATTTTCTCCTCTGTACCAGATATCCCCTCTTGTGACCAGGCCTTCCTCCCCCAGAAGCCCCATAATTGCCTTGACGATCGTACTTTTGCCACTTCCGGACTCTCCTACGATTCCCAGGATCTCTCCCTGTCTCAGTTCAAAGCTTACATCCTGGACCACTGGTTTTCCATTGTAGGAAATTGTCACATGCTCTACACGAAGCAAAGAATTCATAATCTGTTCTCCCCGGGTCTTACTCTACATCCAGATCTGCTGTGATCTCATAGTAATCACATGGATGTGCCGCCATTCCTGTCACGTTTGACTTTGTCACGATTCCCATATTCAGATGTGATACAAAGAAGAATGCATCATCATCCAGAATATCCTGCTGAAGCTCTGTCGCAAGCTTTCCTCTCTCATCCTTGTCAAAGGTCTGATGAAGCTGTTCTGTCAGTTTGGTAACTTCTTCGTTCTGATAATTTCCATAGTTCTTGGAGCCTACTACTGTACTTGTGAAGAAATATTCCGGATCACCTGTCGGTGCAGTCGTTGTGGAACTTACGTAAACATCAAACTCTCCGTTTTCTGCAAAGGTTCTGTGATCTGAAGTATTGTTTACCTGCACATCAATACCGATATCCTTCAGTGTGGCCTGTGCATACTCTGCAAGCTTCGGCTGCTCCAGACGGGTCGGATATGTCAGCCAGTTAATACTTAACTTCTGTCCATCTTTATCCACGTATCCATCACCATCTGTATCTGTCCATCCGGACTCTTCAAGAAGCTTCTTTGCTCCGTCCGGATCATAGGAAACGGTTTCTACTGCATCATTTCCATAGGAAAAGCTGCTCGGGAAGGCTGCTTTGGCCGGAACCCCACGTCCCTGCATGATCACAGAACAGAATCCGTCTTTGTCGATTCCCATCTCAACCGCTTTACGGACATTCTGATCCTGCATGATCTCTGAATCCATATTGAACTGTCCGAAGAAGCAGCGGCTGGTCGCACAGGAGTTAATGGTATAGTCTGCATTGTTTTCAAACAGAGGATAGTTATCATACTGCAGTCCATAAGTACCCTGGATATCTCCGGTCTGCAGTGCTGCTGTCAGTGCACTTCCGTCTGAGAAGGATTTCACTGTAACTTTATCTACCTTTACTTCACCACCCCAGTAGTTATCATTTTTGACCAGGTCGATCTGTGTCGGTGTAACGTTTTCTGCAATATATGGACCAGTTCCGGCTACATTGGCAGAGCCTCCTTCTCCCTGGATTCCATATTCCATATCGATGATTGCTCCGTATGGATCACCAAGATAGTTGATGATCGCCGGACACGGCTCTGTGGTATAAATGGTAAGGGTCAGACCATCTGCCTCCATATGATCGATCTTGAGGTCAGATGGTGCACGGTCATGAACTGCGATCAGGTCTTCCAGACATTCTTTGACTGCCTCTGCATCCATGGTACGTCCACTGGAAAACTTCACGCCGTCACGAAGTGTGATCTTTACAGTTGTGTCATCCACAAACTCATAGTCTGTTGCCAGCCATGGCTCTACTTCCATATTGTCATTGTATTTGAAGAGAGTTTCTCCAACACCATAGCGGAGAGCACTCCATCCTGAATAGTTGTCATGTGGGTTCAGTCCTGCATCTCCCATCTCTTCACTGTATCCGGTTGTTCCATACACGAAGGATTTCTCTCCATCAGCCCATACAGTTGCGGACATTCCTGCTGCAAGCATTGCCCCTGTAAGAATCGCTGCGATTAATTTTTTCTTCATAATATAGGTGTCCTTTCTTAACATTATTTTCTGGCTCTTTCTTTCGGATCCATATAATCTCTTAAGGTATCTCCGAAAAGATTAAAAACTATAACGGTTATAAATATGGCAAGTCCCGGTGCAAGCACCATCCATGGTGAAATCTGAAGCATACTTCTTCCATCATTGATCATGCTTCCCCACTCTGCCATTGGCGGCTGTACACCAAGTCCGAGGAAGGAAAGTCCGGCAAGCTCCATCATCATGGTTCCGATATCAAGAACAGAGGTCACCAGTATGGGACCTGCAATGTTCGGCAAAATATGCTTGAACATGATCTTGAACGTACTGCTTCCTGATAATCTTACTGCCATCAGATACGGAGAATCTTTCTGGACAAGCGTCAGGCCTCTGGCAAGTCTGGCAAACTTCGGCCATCCGATCACTGCCAGAGCTATGATCGCATTCTGGATTCCCCCGCCAAGCACGCCTGCTACTGCCAGTGCAAAAACGAGGCTTGGAAATGCCAGGAAGAGATCCGATATTCGCATCAGAATCGTATCCGCGATTCCTCCGCACCAGCCACAGATAATACCAATTGTGGTTCCAACTACGGTAACGATCGCTACCAGGAGCAATGTCGCATAAATACTGGTCGTGCTTCCTGACAGGACACGTGAGAACATATCTCTTCCATAACGGTCCGTTCCCATGATATGCTCCGCACTCGGCGGCTTCTGTGCCATAAGAAGATCCTGGATATCCGGATCATACGGACAAAGCTTTCGTGCAAAAGCCGCGACGACAAGCAGGATCAGAACCAGTATTGTGAAAAATATCAGCTTTGCCCTGACATGATTTTTCCTGATCTTCTGTTTGCGGACTGTCACATTTTGGTTTATATCACTCATGCTCTGTCACCTCCTAATCTTACCTGAGGATCCAGATAATGATAAATGATATCTGTGATCAGATTTACCACCACATAAATGATCGCCATCCATGCCACATACGCCTGAATAATAGGATAATCTCTCATTGTGATGGCATCTACTGCCATTTTGCCAACACCGTCCCACATAAAAATAGTTTCGACGATCGTGGTTCCTCCCAGGAGGTTTCCTATTGATAATGCCAGCAGTGTGATGATCGTAAGCATGGAAGATTTCATAACATTCTTCCATATGATCACGCTTCCTCTTACGCCTCTTGCTCTTGCCCCGGCCACATAATCCTTATTCAGTTCTTCCAGTATCGTCGCCCTCACCTGACGGGTATACTTGGATGCCATGGATATTGCAAGCGTCAGCGTCGGCATGACAAGACTTAAAGCCACATTATCATTGGTAATGACCGGAAGCCATCCAAGTTTGATGGAAAAGAAGTACATCAACACCAACGCTGCAAAAAAGTTCGGCATGGAATTTCCGATAAAACTCAGGAATCGTATCAGGTAATCACTCCACTTATTGTGCTTTACTGCCGAAAGGATACCAAGCGGGATTGCAACAAGCATCGTCAGCAGCACGGAGGATACGGTCAGCAGGATTGTTGCCGGGAGTTTTTCTATAAAGGTCTCATAGACATCTCTCTTGGACACATAGCTCGTGCCCATGTCTCCGGTCGCCATTCCTGCAAACCACTTCGCATACTGAACGAGGAACGGCTGGTCCAGCCCATACTCTTTTCTCGTTTCATCAATGACTTCCTGAGATACTGCCGAGCCTGCATTCTCATACATATAGGTAACTGCATCGCCGCCTGCCAGACGCATCATGGCAAAGGACAAAAAAGTGATTCCGATCAAAATCGGAATCAGTTGAAGAAGTCTTTTTAAAATATACTTAAACATGAATCTCCTTTTTGTATCCGCATAGTAATTCAATTCGTTACATAAAGACTAGCAAACGCAAAAAAAACACACAACCCCCGGTAGGGGTTATGTGCTATTCGTTATTTGAATATCTTTTGTCTGTTTTGGAATATGTCGCTTTTAACTTTTGGGAAGGCGTTCCATGAGAAAATCAAGGAATTCCTGTACGCTCTCATCGATTTTCTCACCTCTGTGCAATATATGGCCAAAAATAACTCTGCTGTCTCCCATATGGAGTGGGATTCCCGGTGTCGTTCCTTTTTTATTTTCGGAGAGATAACTGCCGCTCACATTGGAGGCACGACTGTTCTTCAGCATTTTTTCCATAATGTAATCGCTGTTGGTCAGTACGGAGATGTCAAGATCACGCCACTGAAACCCGTCTTCCCCGGCAGCACCGATGTCAAAAAACTCATCCTGGTAATTCTGTATGAAGCGAAGTCCCTTCAGATCTTCCGGCTCTACACTCTCTTTTCCCGAAGCATAAAGCTCCGTCTTCTGTCCGGGATAAAGGATCACCTCTGTTTCATACATCGGAACGAACTGCATTTTGTTTTTGGCCAGTTCATGCAGAAAGTTTTCTTTCTGCTGACTGAATATATAGACAAAGCCGATATCATCCAGATAATCCCGCACACGCTCCATAACGCTTCGCACACCTGCTGTGGTCACCTGAAAGTGATAGTTTTTTTCATAGGTCTGGTTATAAAAATCCACAAACTGATTTGCAAGCCAGGAGCTGGGATTCATCGAAATACGAATCCACCTGGTCATTCCTCTGGCAGCCATGTTTTCCAGTACATCCATCTCATTTATGATCTTGCAGGCATAATGATAGACCTTCTTTCCCTGCACAGTCAGGCGGATTCCTCTTGGAAGCCGTTCAAAAAGCTGGATTCCCAGGGTATCTTCCAGTGCCTTGATCACCTTGCTCACACTTGGCTGTGTAGAATAGAGGATTTTTGCCGCATCACTGAATGATCCTGTCTGTGCACATGCCACAAAATATTGTAATTGTTTTAAATCCATGTAATTCTCCGCATCTGATTCTGTTTTCAGCAGTCCACCTGCTGTTGTGTGTATGGTTTTGATCCTGTTATTTGATGGTACGCAGCATAAACAGAGGAGTCGGATTGTAGAAGGCATCTTTCTCCAGATAGATCCTGCTGCTGATTCCCAGATCCACCCGGAATTCTTTCAGTTCCATAGCTCCCAGTGTTTCCAGATCCCAGGCCGGGCGGCTGTAGGAACTGATCGGAAGCTGGCGCTTAAGTTCCTCGCACTCACGCATCATATCATCGCCAAGCATATTGTGGGCATGGTTTTCCGGCAGATCCTCTACATTTGAGAAATCTGTGATTCCGTAGTTCGCATCAAAGTTCAGCAGTACACCGTCCTTTTTGAGTACACGGATCCATTCCCCATAAGCATGACGTACATGCGGCAGTGTCCAGGTCAGGTTCCGGGAAATGATCATGTCAAAGCTTCCGTCCGGGAACTCCGGATTTTCTGCATCCATGACAAGGAATTCACAGTCTGCCTTCTCCTCCTTTGCAAGAATACGGGCATTTTTGATCATATCCGGTGTCAGGTCGATTCCTGTCACCTGATGTCCGGCCTTCGCCAGAAGGATGGAGAAGAATCCTGCCCCGCATCCCACATCAAGAATTCGAAGATTCTCACCTTCTGGCATCTGTGCACGGATTTCCTTCATCCATCGCTCTGCCATTTCACTGTGGAGTTCCTGTCTTCTCTGCTCCAGAAAGCTGTCACTTCGTTTTTCCCAGTAATTCACGATCCGCTCTTTGCGCTCGTCATAAGGACTGACGATTCTTCCATAAGTGACCATAGGACCATTTCCGAGAACCTGTAAGGTTCCTGTCTGATAGAGAAGAACACCGTCGAACTCTGCGATGCTGACTTCCTTTACTTTGCCTTCATAGTCACGGACTTCTCCAAGGATATCTCCCTCCTGGATCATATCGCCGACCTTTTTGAACGGATACCAGAGGCCGTCTTCCTCTGCATCCTGGTAGCGGACATCTGCCACATCCAGAGGATAATAGGTTCTGAAATCTTTGATTCCCTGGTAGAGTCCCATATGGCACAGGATATTCCGGACATCTCTTCTGGTAGAGCGGACTTCCTCATAGTTCCAGTCCCCCATCCCGCCGCGCTCGATCAGAATGCTTGGGATTCCCTGCGAAGCAGCATAGTTATAAGAGCCACCGGAGGCCACATTGGATCTTACCATATATGGAACATCGACCTGTTCTGCCATTTTTCTGGATATTTTTACAGTTTCCTCTGGAGCTGCCCCGGCATAATAAACATACGGTGTCAGCTTCTCATAATCGTCTCCGCTGTGAAGATCGATATAATAATCTGCTGCTGGCTGCAGTTCCTGAGATACTGCCCAGGCAAGCCGCTCCATCTCTGTTCCTTCCGGATTTCCCGGAAATTCACGGTTGAGGTTTCTTCCGTCAGTCAGTCCCATACTTCCGTTACGGTGTTCAAACGCCGGACGGTTCATAACCTTTACGATGATGATCGTGCCGGTCACCTTTTCGATCTTAAGCTTCTGGGACAATTCGATTGCCGCCTGAATTCCCACATATTCTCCGGCATGTACTCCGGCAGTGATAAGCATGGTCTTTCCCTCGGCATGTCCATGCAGGACCGTTGCCGGAAGTCTGATTTCTCCGTCTGCAAGCTCCAGTTCCCCGTTCCATTTCTGTCCCGGTTCTACGGTTATGTTTTTGAGATGAAAAGCAGCTCTCTTTCTTCCAGTCAGCAGAAAAATCGGAGAAGTACTGTTGTTGATGATCTCTTCTTCTGTCCAGACCTCTTTCCAGACCGCCTCATCACAGGATACATCCAGAAATCCGGTTTTTGTCATGGTTTCCAGATCCCATTTCGGACGCTCCAGACGACTTAACGGAACCTGTCGGGCAATTTCTTCCATCTTCTCGATATCGGTTCCTCGGTAGTAATCCTCTACCTGCTGTTCCTCTGTCTGCTGCCGGTCTTTCTCGTAGCTGTTTCGTTTCTCTTCATTATATAAGTGTCCGTACCAGTCTGCATCAAAGTTATAAAGTACACCACCCGGCTTGAGCACGCGGAGCCATTCTCTGTATGCGAGATCCGGTCTTGGAAGATTCCAGGTCACATTTCGGGTCACGATCACATCGAAACTGTTGTTTTCCACATCGAGAGCCTGTGCGTCACCGGTTTTCCACACAATACACTTCGCCAGTCCACCGGCATTCTGCTGTGCTTCTTTTAGCATTTCTTCTGTATAATCGATCGCTGTCACCTGATATCCGGCTTCTGCGAGAAGTATCGCAAAGAATCCCGGTCCGGTCCCAACATCGAGGATTTTTATCTCTTCTGGTTTTTGCTGTGGAAATTCCTCTTTTAATAAGGAAAGAAGTTTATCTCTCCACATGGTCCGCCTGGCATCTGCCATCTCCTGCTGATTATATTCTGAGTAACCTCTGGCACGGTTCGTCCAGTAGTCATGGATTTCATTTTTAAGATCGTTCATAATATGTCTCTTCTCCATAGATTGATACTGCCAGGGGTAAAAAGCAAACTCCCCCAACATAAATATTTTAAAGTATATAAAAAAAAATCCCTCTCCACAAGCCGGTGGGGGGGATTTTTTGATGAATTCTGTTTATTTACTGAAGAAAAATACTCCACAGGCAGATAGTCGGAAGCGACAGCAGCGTGGAAAAGATCACCAGTTTTGTAGCAAACGGAGAATCCACCTGATATTTTTCTGCCAGGATACTGGTAGTTGCACCTGCTGGCATTGCTGCAAGAAGCACGCACAGTCCCAGAACATTTTTGCTGAGAGGAAGAAAGCTGCAGACAATATAGACGACTGCCGGAATGATAACAAGTCTGTGAATTGTGTATTTCACTACTGTCCAATCCCAGAAATCTTTGAAATTGATATCTGCAAGGATCATTCCAATGACCATCATCGACATCGCCGTATTACAGTTTCCGACTGCTGTCACTGCACCATCAAGTCCTGGTGGAATCGGAAGTCCTGTAATCATCAGAAGTATCCCAAGTACACATGCCAGAATACATGGATGTGTGACAACTTTTTTCACCGTTTTCATCTTGTCACTGCTTCCGGAGAAAACAGCCAGGCCGGAGGACCACATCATAATTCTCTGAGGAATCAGATATACACTGGCAAGAATAAGACCTTCCATCCCATAAACACCTTCTGCGATCGGATTTCCAAGAAATCCTGCATTTGAGCAGATAGTTCCATACTGCAGGCATTTCCGTCGATCTTCGGATTCCTTGCGAAACATGACTTTTCCATAAATGACGCAGAATATCTGAATACCGATTGAGATAAACAGGATTGCCAGATAATTGCTGAAATCTTCATCTGCCGCGCTCTGGGTAAATGCATGAAGGATGTTACATGGCAGGATCAGATAAATAACCAGATCATTGATATTCTTCTGTCCCTGAGGACCGATGATATGTATCTTTTTCATTAAAAATCCTACAGCCACCAGAATAAAGATCGTAAGCTGCAGTGTCAGCAGTGTTTTCATATTTTTTCTCCTCTAAGTCCTTTTTCCTTATAAATAATATCTCTTTTCCTGCGATTCTTTTGGGTACTTTTTGAGTGTAGCATATCAGAGTGCCGGCCGCAAGAAGTGCTCATGTATGTTTACAGTTATATACAAAATTATCTATTCACAGTAATACAAAATCCGACAGAACAAAATCAGCTATTGACGTTTTTCGGCTTTTTATGCTACAATCCTTTCATCCAAAACATGGTGTGGATTTTTCTGGTCAAGGCCATTTTTCGCCACACAATTACCATTCATGGTAATTGTGTGGCGTTTTTTATATTTCAAATTTATAAAAGGAGAACTTTATTATGAATGACACATTTATGAAAGAACGACCTGTCTTTCCACTGATCCTGTCTATGGCTCTGCCCATGGTTATTTCCATGCTTGTGAATTCACTTTATAATATCGTAGACAGTTTTTTTGTGGCTAAGATCAGTGAAGATGAAATGACAGCTCTCTCGCTTGTGTTTCCTGTACAGAACTTTGCAAACGCCATTGCCATCGGCTTTGGAATTGGTATCAGTTCCCTGATCGCTATCTGTCTTGGTGCCGGAAACAGAGAAACCGCTGGTAAAGCTGCCACTCACGGTCTTATCCTGGCAGCTCTGCACGGTGTGATCCTGACTGTCGGCTGCATCCTTATCATGCCCGGATTCCTCGCCTTGTTCACTTCTGATACAAATGTCATCAGCCTTGGGATCCATTATTCTACAATTGTATTTCTGTTTGCAACCGTAAACACCATCAACCTTGCCTATGAAAAAATCTTCCAGGGTATCGGCAAAATGAAGGTCACTATGGCAGGACTTATGGTCGGCTGTGTTTCCAATATCATTCTCGATCCACTGCTGATCTTTGGCATCGGTCCCTTCCCGGCACTTGGAATTGAAGGTGCTGCCATAGCTACCGGTCTCGGTCAGGTATTCAACCTCCTTTTCTATCTGATTATCTACAAAATACGGCCCCTGCAGATCACCATAAGCTGGAAATATCTGCATCCGGACAGAGCTCTTGCAGCAAAATTATACTCTGTCGGTATCCCCGGTGCCCTGAATCTCGCACTTCCATCTGTCCTGGTTTCTGCTCTGAACGGGCTTCTTGCTTCCTGTTCTCCGATCTATGTTGTGATTCTCGGAATCTACTACAAACTGCAGACCTTCCTGTATCTTCCGGCAAGTGGGATCGTACAGGGAATGCGTCCTGTAATCGGATATAACTATGGAGCCGGAGAACATAAACGTGTAAAAAAGATCTACTACGTCACACTCTGTATGAGTGGTGTGATCATGCTGATCGGAACCATCATCTGCCTGACTGTTCCGGGACAGCTCATGGGGATGTTTACCACAAATCCATCCACGATCCAGGCAGGAAAAACAGCTCTTCGGATCATCTGTGCAGGTTTTCTGGTTTCCTCTGTATCCGTTACAGCCTGTGGTGCACTGGAGGGACTGGGAAAGGGAACTGCTTCCCTCGTTGTTTCTCTCTGCAGATATCTGCTTCTGATTCTTCCGGCTGCCTTTATCCTCTGCCGCATTTTTGGTGCTGTCGGTGTATGGCATGCCTTCTGGATCGCAGAAGCACTGACTGCCGGGATCTCCTTCCTTATCAGCAAAAAGAGCATCGGTATTTGAAAATAAATACCGGTGTTTTTTTATATTCTCTTTATCCATAATTGCCCTTGACAAATACCCTCATGGGGTATATATTTTAGTTATATTCAGTATACCCCCAATGGGTATTTAGAGGAGGACTTTTGCTTATGAACCATTCTGATAATAATACTTTGGAAACTCCTGTCTGTTCCTGCTGCTGTACGAAACATACCGATCGTTCGGAGGCGGAGCGTAAGAAGCTTATTAATCGCCTGAAGCGCATTGAAGGGCAGATCCGGGGAATTATAGGAATGTTGGAGAACGATGCCTACTGCAATGACATTCTGATCCAGTCTGCTGCCGTCAATGCCGCTGTCAATTCTTTTAATAAGGAACTTCTGGCGAACCATATCCGCACCTGCGTGGCACGTGACATTCGTGCCGGTAAGGACGAAACCATCGACGAACTGGTCTGTACACTTCAGAAACTTATGAAATAATATCGTAACTGTTCAGTACCCTCACAGTTACGAGTCAAAATGCATTCCAAATCACCTTCGGTGATGGCATTTTGCCTTGTATGTCTCGGGATTTTGGCAAAAAACATGCCAAAACACCTCGCGGGATAGTACCTTCTGAATAGTTACATAATATCCAGATTTCAAAGGAGGAATTTATAATGGAACAATACAACGTTACCGGGATGAGCTGTGCTGCCTGCAGTTCCCGGGTGGAGAAGGCTGTATCCAGGGTGCCTGGAGTCACATCCTGCTCCGTCAGTCTTCTGACAAACTCCATGGGAGTTGAGGGAAATGCCTCCTCCCATGACATTATCCAGGCGGTAGAACAGGCTGGCTACGGTGCATCTCTTAAGGGAGCCGGCAAAGAACAGGTTTCCATGTCTGAGGCAGAGGAGGCTCTTGCGGATCATGAGACACCGGTTCTCAGACGCCGCCTGATCGCTTCCGTCGGATTTCTGCTGATACTTATGTACTTTTCCATGGGACATATGATGTGGGGTTGGCCGCTCCCTGCGTGGTTCAATGACAACCATATTGCCATGGGACTTGTCCAGATGCTGCTTGCCGGGATCATCATGGTCATCAACCAGAAATTTTTTATCAGCGGATTTAAGAGTCTGTGGCACCGTGCCCCGAATATGGACACTCTGGTCGCACTCGGCTCTATGGCATCTTTCGTATGGAGTGTCTATGCACTCTTTGCAATGACAAGAGCACAGGTGGACGGTGATTCTGCAGCTGTCATGAATTATATGATGGAATTTTACTTTGAATCTGCAGCCATGATTCTGACTCTGATCACTGTCGGCAAAATGCTTGAAGCACGTTCCAAGGGCAGAACCACCGATGCACTTAAGAGTCTCATGAAGCTTGCCCCCAAAACTGCCGTCGTTCTTCGAAATGGTCAGGAGACCACCGTCCCGATTGAGCAGGTACACAAGGGAGACCTCTTTGTGGTACGTCCCGGCGAAAGCATCCCGGTCGACGGTGTGATCGTTGAAGGAGACAGTGCGGTCAATGAATCTTCCCTTACCGGTGAGAGCATTCCGGTTGACAAATCTGCCGGTGATCTTGTTTCTGCTGCTACCGTCAATCAGTCTGGTTTTATCAAATGTGAGGCAACGCGTGTAGGCGAGGATACCACCCTCTCCCAGATCATCAAAATGGTAAGCGATGCGGCTGCCACCAAGGCTCCAATCGCCAAGATCGCAGACCGTGTTTCCGGTGTCTTTGTACCGACCGTCATTACGATTGCAATCATCACCACTCTCATCTGGCTTCTGACCGGACATGAATTTGGATATTCACTTGCCCGTGGAATTTCTGTTCTTGTTATCAGTTGTCCATGCGCACTTGGACTTGCCACTCCGGTAGCGATCATGGTCGGCAACGGAATGGGAGCCCGAAACGGTATCCTGTTCAAAACTGCTGTCTCGCTTGAGGAAGCAGGCAAGGTCCAGATTGTTGCCCTGGACAAGACCGGTACGATCACCAGCGGACAGCCCGAGGTGACGGATCTGCTTCCGGCAGATGATATTTCTGAACAGGAGCTTCTCTCCCTGGCACTTGCCCTGGAGAAAAAAAGCGAACATCCGCTTGCCGGAGCAATCATCAAATATGCCGAAGAACATCAGATGTCAGCACCGGAGGTCTCTGATTTCCATGCCCTTCCGGGAAATGGACTTTGTGCCGTGCTGAATAATGAAACTCTGATCGGTGGAAGTATGAAGTTCGTAAGCAGTCAGGTAACTGTTCCTGCCGCCCTTTTACAGAAATCCGAAAAGCTTGCCATGGAAGGCAAAACACCTCTCCTTTTTGCCCGAAATCAAAAGCTTGTGGGAATCATCGCTGTTGCGGACGTTATCAAAGAAGACAGCCCGCAGGCAATCCGAGAGCTTCAGAATATGGGAATCCGCGTTGTCATGCTGACCGGTGACAATGAGCGGACCGCAAGAGCAATCGGTAAACAGGCTGGCGTGGATGACGTTATCGCAGGAGTTCTCCCTGATGGCAAGGAAAGCGTGATCCGCTCCCTCAAAGAGCAGGGCCGGGTTGCCATGGTCGGTGACGGTATCAACGATGCCCCTGCACTTACCCGCGCAGATATCGGTATCGCGATCGGTGCCGGAACAGATATCGCGATCGATGCCGCTGATATTGTTCTGATGAAGAGTCGTTTAAGTGATGTACCTGCTGCTGTGCGCCTCAGTCGTGCAACGCTTAGAAATATCCACGAGAATCTCTTCTGGGCATTTTTCTATAATATTATCGGTATTCCGCTGGCAGCCGGTGTATGGATCCCGGTCTTCGGCTGGACTCTGAACCCGATGTTCGGAGCCGCTGCGATGAGTCTTTCCAGTTTCTGCGTTGTCACCAATGCCCTTCGTCTGAATCTGTTTAAGATTCATGACACAAAAAAAGATAAAAAAATCGGTCAGGCTACTTCCATTAAAATAAAAAATGATTATAATATAAAAGAAAAGGAGCAAAAAACTATGATAAAAGTTACCGTAAATGTTGAGGGAATGATGTGCCCACACTGCGAAGCACATGTTAATGAGGCAGTTAAAAAGGCCTTCGGTGTTGAGGATGTTGTATCTTCTCATGAGAACAAGACTACTATTTTCACTGCACCGGAGAAGGTTGACGAGGAGAAGGTACGTCAGACAATTAAAGATGCCGGATATGAAGTAACCGGCATTACTCAGGACTAAATCCCACACAATTACTATAAGTAGTTTCATCAACAGACGGTTCCGAAGAATATTCACGGGGCCGTTTGTTGTATGTCCGGATTTCATTTTTAATCAAACAGGAGAGTGCTTTATGAAACAAAAGATCAACTACAAATATGTCTGTCTTTTGATGATGCTGATAACCGTCTGTCTCTTCGGATGTTCACAGACTGTTATGGCAGCCGCGGATGACTCCATAACATGCGGCCTTTCAAAAGAATCCAGATCCTCTGCCGTAGTGCAGAAATCCCGCCATACTTCCAATGTGAAATTATATAAATGTGACGGAAGTTACTGGAAAACCATCAAAAACACCAATGGCCGTGCAGTCTTCCCGGCAGTCGATTCAAAGTCCAGCAATATGGTTCTTGGCTGGTCAAGGACACGTGGAAAACATACGCTTTCCGCATCTGACTATAAGGCAGGCGCTCGCATTCCTTCCAAAAACGGCAGATATTATATGGTATTGTTTAAAGCATCCATGGATCGTGCACCATCTGTTATCACCAGACCGACAAAATTTGACAGAGTTTATATGGTTGGAGACTCCCGGACTGTTGATACAAAGCGTGCATTAGGTTCTTCCATACCTTCTAATGTAACATTTATTGCAAAGGGAGGACAGGGCTTAGCCTGGTTTAAATGCGAGGGATACCCCAGTCTTATTCGTTCTGTCTCAAAGCGTCCACGTTCAGAAAGAAAGGCCGTGATCATCAACCTTGGTGTAAATGACCTGAACAACAGCAAAGCCTACGTAACATATATGAGGAAAGTATCTGCCGCTCTGAAAAGATATAACTGCAGGATGTACTATCTTTCCGTGAATCCTGTAAACAGTGCAATGATAGCAGACAGTGAGGCCAGACCTCGGACGGAAGCTCAGGTATCTGCTTTCAATAAAGTGATCTACCAAAAACTTTGTTCCGGAAAGAACCGTTCTTTTACATATATCAATACCTGTACAAGACTTCAGAAATATGGATGGAGCAGTAACAGACACAATGCCGGAATCCATGATGGCTTACATTATTCAGATCAGACCTATCTGAGAATTTTTAATTATTGCATGAAGTACCTGAATAGTTAGAAACATCTGTCAGTGTATTTCTTATAAATCATGTAACTGTTCAGTAGCCTCACAGTTACGAGTCAAAATGCATTCCAAATCACCTTCGGTGATGGCATTTTGCCTTGTATGTCTCGGGATTTTGGCAAAAAACATGCCAAAACACCTCGCGGGATACTACCTTCTGAATAGTTACCAAATCATTTTTACGGGGGATTCATTATGAACAACACGCAGGATAAAAATAATCCAGAAGAAACTCGAAATCTGGAATATTATATCGGTCACATTCGGTATGATATGACAAATCTCATCAAATGGCTGGTTCTGGCAATATTAACCGGACTGATGGTCGGATTTATCAGCAGCCTTTTTGCCCGTGCACTGAAATTTGTCACCACTTACCGTACACAGAATACCTGGGTGTTTCTCCTGCTTCCGGTATCAGGTCTTATAATTGTATTTCTCTATCAGAAGTTTGGCCGCGAGGATGGAGGCACCAACCAGGTTCTGTCTACCATCCGCTCACAGGATGATGTACCTTTCCGATCGGCACCTCTGATTTTTGTCTCCACGATCCTCACGCATTTTGCCGGCGGATCTGCCGGTCGCGAGGGTGCTGCGATCCAGCTTGGCGGAAGTATCGGAAATCAGCTCGGTAGCTGGTTCCGTCTCGATGAAGAAGACTGTCATGTTATGGTCATGTGCGGTATGAGTGCGGCCTTCGCCGCTGTGTTCGGCACACCTATGGCAGCGGCTGTTTTTTCCATGGAAGTCATCAGTGTCGGTGTCATGTACTATGCTGCTCTGCTTCCCTGTGTGATCTCATCCCTGATCGCAGCAAAGTTCGCTGCCGGCTTTGACATCAATCCGGAATCTTTTCATGTCGTAAATATCCCAGATCTGTCTGTTATCACGGGAATCAAAATGGTCGTTGTTGCTGTTGCCTGTGCCGCGATCAGTATTCTTTTCTGTATGCTGCTTCGTGCAGTCGGTGCTCTTTATTCCAGATATTTCAAAAACCCATACATACGGATTCTGGCGGCAAGTGCGATCATTATTGCCATCACTCTCCTTCTCCGTACAGCGGATTATATGGGTGCCGGAAATAACCTCATTGAGCTTGCAGTAGAGGAAGGACAGGTCCGGCCTCTGGATTTCTTATGGAAAATGCTTCTCACTGCTCTGACCATGAAGGCCGGATTCCGCGGCGGTGAGATTGTCCCGTCCTTCTGTATCGGAGCCACCTTTGGCTGCCTGATGGGACATCTTCTTGGAATCTCACCTTCTCTGTGTGCGGCTGCGGGCATGGCAGCACTTTTCTGCGGCGTCACCAACTGTCCGATCACTTCTATCCTGATTGCCTTTGAGCTGTTTGGTTTCCGCGGAGTTTCTTATTACCTGATCGCGGTTTCCATCAGTTATGCCGTCTCCGGATATTATGGTCTCTACAAGGATCAGACAATTGTTTACTCCAAGTACAAAGCAAAGTATATCAACCGTCATACCAGGTTTTAACAACGTTTGATTTTATTAAAAAATGTTATAATTTTAACATTTGATTTATCAAAATCTTTACTTGTACATTAAAAATAATGTGTTAGAATAGATGTGTATTTTTTAGGTAAAGAAAAGTAGGAGGAAATTTATGCGCAAAACAAAAATTATCTGTACCCTTGGTCCATCTACTGACAAGGACGGTGTTCTGGAAAAACTCGTTAAAGAAGGAATGAACGTTGCACGTTTCAACTTCTCCCATGGTTTACACGATGAGCAAAAAGGTCGTATTGATAGCTTAAAAAAAATTCGTACACGTCTTGGTAAACCGGTAGCTGCGCTTCTCGATACAAAAGGTCCTGAAATTCGTATCCGCGAATTTGAAAATGGCAAGATCACTCTGAAGGAAGGCCAGGAATTCACCTTAACCGCAGAGGAAATCGTAGGAAATGAAAATATCGTTTCCGTTACCTATAAGGAATTATATAAAGATGTCAAACCAGGCAACAGCATTCTGATCGATGATGGTCTGATTGGACTTGAAGTTAAGAAGATTAAAGGTCAGGACATTATCTGTAAGGTAATAAATGGTGGTGTTCTCGGCAACAAAAAAGGTGTCAACCTTCCTGGCGTAGAAGTAAACATGCCATTCATCAGCCCTAAGGATCATGATGATATCCTCTTTGGTATCAAGGAAGGCTATGATTTCATCGCTGCTTCTTTCACCAGAACAGCAGCCGATGTCAAGGAAATTCGTGATATCCTTGAGAAAAACGGTGGACAGGAGATCAAGATTATCGCCAAGATCGAGAACCAGCAGGGTGTTGACAACATCGACAGCATCATTGAAGCTGCTGACGGTATCATGATCGCCCGTGGTGACATGGGTGTTGAGATCCCGCTTGAGGATGTTCCGGTTATCCAGAAGGATATCATTGCCAAAGTATACACTGCGGGAAAACAGGTTATCACAGCTACTCAGATGCTGGATTCCATGATCAAAAACCCGCGTCCGACACGTGCAGAGACCACAGACGTTGCCAATGCGATCTATCAGGGAACAAGTGCGATCATGCTTTCCGGTGAGACTGCTGCAGGTAAATATCCTGTAGAAGCACTCAAGACTATGGTCAAGATCGCAGTTCGTACGGAGGCTGATATTGACTTTAATCAGCAGTTCAGTGTTCGCACCAAAGAGCACGCTACAAATGTAACCACAGCAATTTCTCATGCAACCTGTATGACAGCGATCGATCTGAATGCCAAGGCCATCATTGCAGTTACCCGTTCCGGTAATACTGCTCGTATGGTTTCCAAATATCGTCCGGGATGTCCGATCATCGGCTGTACTCCTGACGAACGTACATATCGCCAGATGAACCTTGTATGGGGTGTTACTCCAATTCATATGAAAGAAGAATACAGTATGGAAATCCTTCTTCTTCATGCTACTGAAGCCGCTGAAGAAAAGGGTTATGTCAAAGAAGGCGATGTTGTTGTTCTTACTGTTGGTGTTCCGCTTGTACGCTCCGGTAATACCAACCTGCTCAAAGCAACTGTTGTCGGCGAGTATTAAGAATTGTATACAAAAAAAGCCAAGGTCCTTATCCTATGATTTTGAGGATAAGGACCTGTTTTTTGACCTTTTTTGTTATTTATTTCACAATTTTATTTCTCATATATCATTCTTATGATCGGCATCTGCACCATATCCTATTTATCTCTTTCCGGTCAGATCCTTAATTACTTCTCCTGCAATGATCAGGCCGACTACGGACGGAACGAAGGCTGTGGAACCTGGAATATCACGGCGCTCTGTACATTTGTGTGCTGCGCCCGGAGGACAGATACAGTTTGTACGACAGCTGATGGCCATATCCTCGATCGGACGGGTTGGTGTTTCCTGTGAATATACCACTTTCAGTTTCTTAATTCCACGTTTTTTGAGTTCCCGGCGCATAACTTTTGCAAGCGGGCAGACAGATGTCTTATAAATATCCGCTACCTGAAAAGCCGTCGGGTCAAGTTTGTTTCCGGCTCCCATACTGCTGATGATCGGAACACCGGCTTCTCTGGCTTCCATGACAAGCTGGATCTTTGCAGTCACGGTATCCACTGCATCTACAACATAATCATACTGGGAAAAATCAAACTCGTCCCTGGTTTCCGGAAGATAGAAGCATTTGTGGACATTGATCTCTGCCTTTGGGTTGATGTCAAGGATGCGGTCCCTCATGACATCGACTTTATATTTACCAATGGTGCTTCTGGTTGCAATGATCTGACGGTTCAGATTGGTGAGGCAGACTTTGTCATCGTCAATCAGATCCAGTTTACCAATTCCACTTCGCACAAGTGCCTCTACGGTATAACCGCCAACTCCGCCGATTCCAAAAACGGCAACCCTGGAGTTTGCCAGTTTCTCCATAGCTTCTTTACCAAATAACAGTTCTGTTCTGGAAAACTGATTCAGCATTTATTTAATCTCCTTTTCTTTCTCATCCAGTGTTTCATTCATACTTCCGGTGCGGTAGCCCAGAAGATCAAGGGTTACATAGTCAAAACCATACGATTTGAGCTGGTTTACGATTTTGGTTCTGTTGTCTTCCTCGACAATCTTTGTAATCTCATCCGGAAGGACTTCGATTCTGGCAATGTTTCCGTGGATGCGGACGCGCACCTGATGGAATCCCATATCCAGAAGGAGCTGCTCTGCCTTATCTACCATGCCGAGTTTTTTCTCACTGATGGTCTCGCCGTAAACGAAACGGGAGGAAAGGCAGGCAAAGGACTGTTTGTCCCAGGTAGGAAGTCCCATTTCTCTGGAAAGTTCACGGATTTCTTCTTTGTAAAGTTCTGCCTGACGAAGCGGGCTGCTGACACCAAGTTCTTTGACCGCAATCAGACCCGGACGGTAATCACCGTTGTCATCCATGTTGGATCCCTCTGCAACTGCATTCATACCATTTTGGCGGGCAATCTCCCAGATTTTCTCAAATAATTCATGCTTGCAGAGATAACAGCGGTTCTTTGGATTCTGACGGAAACCGTCGATATCCAGTTCTTCAGATTTGCAGATGATCTGGCGGACACCGTTTTTCTCACAGAATTCCCTTGCTTCTTTTAATTCCCTTTCCGGAAAAGAGCAGGAACTTGCAGTCACTGCGATCACATGATCCGTTCCAAGTGCTTCCAGTGCTGCTTTCAGAAGGAAAGTAGAATCCACGCCGCTTGAAAAAGCAACTGCAACACTTCCCATTTCCTTCAGGTTCTGCTGTAATACTTTATATTTATCATGGATATTCATTACTAAACGCTCCTTTTAACCTAGTATACTAGTGTGTATTATAGCATACTGCATTCCGCTCTACAACATAAAAACAGGCAGGAATTTTGCGCCGTTATGCGAATTCCCTGCCTGTTTTGACCATCTTTTTATCTTATTTATTACTCAAAATCAAATCTTTTGACTTCGCAGTTTTCCACTCCGAATGTCGCGTATTCTTCGTTTGTCATTTCGTAGAAATAGGACTGGATCACCCTGGAAATCCCGTTGTGTGCCACGAGGATATAGGTTTTGTGATCGGATTCTTCTTTGATCTCGTCGAGAAGATTGTAGATCCTCTGTGCCAGATGCAGCATGGATTCTCCACCGTCGTATCTGGTAATGAATTGCTGCTTTGCCTTCTGGAATTCCTCTCCATTACGGACAGTAGATTCATATTTGCCGAAATTCTGCTCGATCAGTCTCGGCTCTACACGTGCCGGAATTCCGGTGATCTCAGAAATATGTTTTGCTGTATCTGCTGCACGCATCAGTGGAGAATAAAGGATCTCATCCGCCTGGATCCCCTGACGCAGAATCTCATGTCCTGTCTCGATTGCCTGCTGATGCCCTTTCTCTGTCAGTGCAATGTCTGTCGCTCCACAGATCTTATTCTCTACATTCCAGACAGTCTGTCCATGTCTCACAAAATAAAAATGTCCCATTATATTCAACTCCTGCTCTTTCGTTTTTCTTTATCTTACCATCTTTATCCTGTAAATGGGTATCTCTATTTTGTTATAATGTTATAGGAAATTTCTATTGCCCTGTCATCCGTCCCTTTCTCAATAGCTCCGACGATTTTATGCCATCGTCATAAGCACCGTTCCGACGGTGATCAGGATAACTCCCACCGCAGATTTGCGTGTCAGTTTTTCGTGGAAAACGATCCAGGAAAAAGCGATCGTCACGAGAATACTGAGTTTATCGATTGGCACAACAACACATGCAGATCCTTCCTGCAGAGCACGATAATAGCAGAGCCAGGAGGCTCCTGTCGCGATACCTGAAAGTCCGATAAAAAGAAGCTCTTTTTTCTCAATATCCTTTACTTCTTTCTGCTTACCCTGGACAAAAACCATCAGCCATGCCATCAGAAGGACAACGGTTGTGCGGATTGCGGTTCCCAGGTTTGAGTCGATTCCTGAAATTCCAATCTTTCCAAGAATCGCTGTCAGACTTGCAAACACTGCTGACAGCACCGCATAAATAAACCAACTGCTGTCTTTTTTCTTTGTGTCCTCTGTAACTTCCTTTCTGGAGATCATCATATAGGTACCGGCCGCGATCAGACAGACACAGCCAAACTTCGCCCAGGTCAGTCCCTCATGAAGAAAGATCAATGCCAGAAAGATCGTCAGGATCGTACTGGATTTGTCGATCGGCACAACCTTGTTGACATCACCTTTCTGCAATGCATGGAAGTAGCACAGCCACGATGCTCCCGTCGCCAGACCTGACAGGATCAGAAACAAAAGCGTTGTTCCACTGATATTATGAATTCCTGAAAAGGTCCCCGTAACCAGCACCATCAGCCACGAAAACAGAAGGACCACGATTGTCCTCACTGCTGTCGCCACATCAGAATCCGTTTTCTGGATTCCACACTTCGCAAGAATCGCTGTGATTCCCGCAAAAAAAGAAGATCCTACTGCGAATAAGATCCACATAAACAATCCCCCCTCTTTATTCATTTTATCTGCAAAAAGAGCAGGTCTCTGCCCGCTCTCTGCTAATCAATCCTTATTAATCCTCATCAAAGTTTACTGCGTAAACTCCCTCTGGAAGTCTCATTGTAAGGATTCCAAGATTAAATTCATGATCCATAACTGTGATATGATACTCAAAGATCACATCATCCTCAAACTTGGAAAGTAACACATAAGTACCATTTTCCTTGCCGTCGATCTGGTCACAGATGTCCTCGTAGACTGCTTCTCCGGAAATCTCTCTCGGATAGCCTGATGACTTGATCTTCTCCTCGATTGCCTGATATAATTCTTCCATTTGTGCATCTCCCTTCAGTAGCAGATTCCGAATCGCCGCTCATTCTCATCCAGAGAAATCCTCCGTCTTCGGATATCATCAATCTCTATATAACGGTCATTGTAAAGTGCCTGAATGATCTTGTCAATATCTTCCTCAAGCCCCTGCAATTCTGCCGAAACAGAACCGTCATATTCGTTCCTCGCCCATCCGGTCACGGTGTACATCTGGGCCAGGTATCCTAATTTATACCGGAATCCAACACCCTGGACCCGTCCATAAAAACTGATCGCTTCTCTGATTTTCTGCATGGTTTTTCCTCCATGGTTATTTTAACTCCAAACCATGAGAAAATCCAGTCCTAATGCTTCACCTCGCTATCTGTGAGCGGCAATCCAAAAGCTGCCTCTTCGATTCCGCTGAACTTCCAGATTCCTCCTGTAGATCTCCACAATATTTAAAATTCCAAGAACCAGCACTAACACACATCCGCTCACTGGGATAAACGACACATGTCCAGAAAAATCCATGAACGGATTATACCAGTCCAGAATCTTCGCCGTCAGGCATACCAGCCCGCATATTACTGCCGTATGAAATAAAATCTGTTTTATGAGTCTCATCCTGCGGATCTTGTAATTTATGATCCACACGCCCAGAAGGATCAGTGCTGCTATGACGATGTCCGTCACCAGAAGTATTATTTTCTTCTTCATCTTTATGTCTTTTTCCCTGCTGTCAGGATCGTCACCGCCGTATGCGGAAACAACAGCATCATTCCCGAAAAAAGCAGATAATCCAGAACAAAGCTTGAGAAAGATGAAAATGTAAATTTCAGAATGTCTTTGTAGATCCTCAGTGAATCACGGACCGTCCGAAAATGCGAAGTGGAATTGTCATCATCTTTGTAGATGGTTTTGATCGGGATCTCCCTGATATGGACTTTTTTCTTCGCCATCGTTATCAGCACATTCATTTCGTACTCATACCGCTCGCCCTCGATCACAAGGAACTCCGGGATCATTTCTGTTCCAAAAGCCCGGAGACCTGTCTGGGTATCGGAAACTCTCACACCGCTGATCAGATGAAAAACACTTCGCGTCAGTTCATTTCCGATTCTGGAACGAAGCGGCATCTTGTGTCCCACAGAACGGACTCCCAAGACCAGTGTATGGCTCTCATCCTATGCCGCCTCAAGCAGTTTGAGCATGTCTTCCGGGAGATGCTGTCCATCCGCATCCATAATCCCCACGACATCTCTGTGACTGTGCTTCTGCTCAATATATTCAAGTGCAGATTTTATTGCGGCTCCTTTGCCGCTGTTCTCAGGATGTCTGAGGATCACGCTGACATCGCTGATCTCATCAAAAATGCTCTGATATTCCTCACCGCTTCCATCGTCCACCACGATCATCCTGCATCCGGTTTCCCACATCTGCTCTACAAGAGAAACCAGCGTTCTGTCCGGGCAATATGCCGGAATGACCACATACGACATTTTTTCATCTCCTCTCGTTGCCTGGAAATTATTCTCCCAGTATTACCGGAATCTGAAATACCATCATCAATGCGCCTATAAAAACAATTGTCCCAATACTCATAGTTATCGCCTCTTTTACTTTCTTTGTGAAATTCCAGGGATCCCTTTGTTTTTTACTTTTTCCATGATCTTATATCCTATATATCCGGACAAAACTCCAAGAAGCAGTCCGCCCAGTACATCTGTAGGATAATGTACATATAAATAAAGTCTTGAAACTGCGATCAGGCAGGCAAGTATCAGTGCCGGTTTCCACAGTTTATCTTTTGAAAAATACAGTGCACTCACTGCTGTAAAAGACGCGGATGTGTGACCTGACGGGAAGGAAAAATCGTGAAGCTTCGGAACCAGAAGCTGAACCGTCGTATTCACATCATACGGTCTTGTTCTTGCAAACAGATTTTTCAGGATCACATTGCACAGTACTGTCTGCACGACCAGTGCCACCAGCATTACACCGCCGGTCCGTCTCGTTTTCGGTATTATCAGAAGTATCGCCGTTAAGATGATCCAGATAATTCCCACGTCTCCAAGTTTTGTGACCCCGACCATGATCTTATCCAGCACCGGTGTATGCAGTGTCTGGATAAAATCCAGAATTTTAAATTCAATGCTCATAACTCTCACTCCATTCCTTGATAAAATGCATTCCAAGAACGAGTCCAAGGCCAATGAATACAGCGACAAGATTCAGGCTTCCCAGGTTTAATGCCGGAAGTGCATTTTCCAGGGTAGTCGGTCCCATAATGATCGCGTAGAAAGAACCGATCATCATGCCAAGAATCATATAAACTGACTGTGTACGGTAATTTTCCAGACAGAACTGGATGAGTCTTACTACAGTTACTTCTCCTGTCAGTACACCAAGTCCAAAGATCATCAGTGCCGGGAAGCAGGCAAAATTCATAGACATCAGTCCTCTTACCGCATTGATCACCGGGATATACATTCCAAAGATCAGAAGCAGTGTGGAACCGGAAATCCCCGGAAGGAACATCGCTGAGATTGCGATCATTCCAATGAAAAACAGCTTAATTCCAAGCAGCGGTGACATACTTGCCAGATCCGCTGTTCCTGCTCCGATCTTTCCGTTCAGCCAGGTGATAATGACTACTGTAAAAATACCCGGGCAGAGGAAAAAGAAACCTTTCATAACCTTTCGGAAGGACTGATATTCTTCATGAACCACTACCGGAAGAGAACCTGCGATAAATCCAATAAACAGGGAGCTTATCATATAAATGTGACTTTCAAACAGGGAAGAAAGTGCGAGGACTGCCATTCCCATTCCGATCAGCCATCCGATCCCCAGTTTGAACAGATATCGGAATGCCTGTTTTTTCTGTCTCATTTTGCCAAATACCAGATCATTGATGGAACCGATGAACTGGTCATAAAATCCCATGATAAATGCGATTGTTCCTCCGGAAACTCCCGGAACACTATCAGCCAGCGCCATACAAAAACCATGAACTCCTTCTTTTATCATAACAAAAAAACCTCCTCTTTGCTTATGCAATTATCCTAACAGACTGCATTAAACAAAAAGGAGATGTTTTTCTAAACAAACCCTAAACTCTTTATTTATTTAATCGATATCCCGCGCCCCAGACGGTCTCGAGGATCTTTGGATTCTTGCTGTCGTCCTCAATCTTCTCTCTGATGCGGTTGACATGCACCATGACAGTCGCGCTGTCACCGGCATAATCAAAGCCCCATATCTTCTCAAATAACTGCTCTTTGGAAAACACGATATTCGGATGCTGTGCAAAAAATTTGAGCAGTTCAAATTCCTTGTTCGGGAAACGGATCTCCTGATCTCCCTTGAATACTTTCCAGCTGTTCACAAGGATCCTCAGATCCTGGATACGGATTTCCTCCGGCTCTTCTTGATGGACGGAATCGGCACTTTTTTGCAGCATACGGTCATACTGACGGAGATTTGCTGTGACACGGGCAACCAGTTCTGCCGGATCAAACGGCTTGGAAATATAATCATCTGCGCCCATTCCAAGACCACGGATCTTGTCTACAGATTCCGTCCTTGCTGTCACCATCAGGATCGGAATATCCAATTTGTCACGGATCTCCCTGCATATCGTATAGCCGCTTTTGCCCGGAAGCATCAGATCAAGCAGGATCAGATCGAAGGATTCTGCCTCAATGATCTCATTCACTTTATTTCCATCAGAAAGAATCTTTGTCTCAAAACCGGCAGACTCCAGATATGCCTCCTCGATCATGCTGATATCTTCATCATCCTCAATGATCAGAATTTTCTTCCTGTTTTCCATGCTGTGCCATCCTTTCTCTGCCTTTTAATGGAAAATCCATAGAGATCACAAGACCATTCCTGTTTTCTGCACGGACATTTCCCTTCATTGCTTCTACAAGATATTTCACGATATAAAGTCCCAGACCGTTTCCTTCTTTTTTGTTGCGGGACTCATCTGCGCGGTAAAATTCTTCAAAGATATGCGGAAGTTTTTCTTCCGGAACTCCAACTCCATTGTCTGAAACAGTGAGAAGAAGTCTGTCTTCCTGTTCTCTCAGAGAGATTTCTACTTCAACTGGTTCCTGTTCGCTATATTTGATGCTGTTCTCAATCAGATTGTCTAGGATCCTCTGCATCTGCTCCGGATCCAGCTCGGTATAGAGGTTGCATTCTTCCAGTGTCGCACGGACTTCTGCCTGTGCAGGATCAAGGACTTCCTGTTTGCCGTAGACATATTTTGCAAGAAAATCTGTCAGATTTATCCTCTGGACAGATAACGGCATGTTTCCTGTCTCAAGTTTGGACAGATAGAATAACTGATTCAGAAGTGTATCCATCTCGCCGGTCCGCCGGTAAGCTGCATTCAGAAATTTCTGCTGTTTCTCCGGTGTTGAGGCGATTCCATCCATCAGCGCTTTGATCGTTCCCTTGATCGCAGTCAGTGGTGTACGGAGATCGTGTGAGATCCCTGCGATCATATCTGTGCGGGCCTTTTCGTAGCGCTGGTTTTTTTCCTGCGCTGCCAGAATGTGCCCCTGCATTTTGTTAAAGGTTGTGCAGACTTTCTCAAATTCTACATCTCCGACATAGAGGATATCTTCCGTCAGGTTGTTATTCTGCACCCGCTCTGCGCCATCGTTCAAAGCATCCAGCGGCTCCAGGATATGCCTGGAAAGATTCCTTGTAAATGCCTGGCTGACACCTACCAGCGCCAGGATACAGAGGATTCCATCTGCCAGGAACAGAATGATGAATTCATTTCGTTTGATCGTCCAGGTCTCTACCATTTCTTCCAGGCCGTCATCCCCCATAAGTTCAACGGCTGTATCTTCGAATTCATGCTCGATGGATTCGGAATATACCTTGATGATCCCAAGGTTCACGATCAGAAAGATTCCCAGGGTGACCAGGATCATCAGTGTATTGGATATGAAAATACGTCTTTTTACTGTGTTCTTATTCATGTTTCTTTCCCCTTTCCTTCCATATTCACTGCATTTTGTTTTTATTATAAAGGAAAGTCCTGAATAAACACCGTGAGAAAGTTAAACAAAATCTAAACTCTATCTCTGTAATATTACCGTAGTTTTCTCAGTTCGCCTTCGATCAGAAACACTTCGTCGCCCTCGTTGATGTCCAGCTCATACAGTCTGGCATCTTTTTCGTGGATGATCTTTTCTTCTCCTGTGAGATTGCTTTTGAGAAGTACTTTGTCTTTGATCTCAAATCCATCCGGCCGCCCTTCACAGCCGAAATCCGGTTCTTCAATATGTAAAACCTGAAATGTTTCCAGCATAGTAATTTCCCCTTTTAGATAAAAAACTTATTCTTTTTCTCCTTCATTTGCATCGTCCATCGTAATGCATTCCTGTGCCTGTTCCTCTATGTAATGCAGGCTCAGCACTGCCTGCGGCCAGTTGACATTTACGACAGGTGTCTTTTTTCTTTCTTCACCTGCTTTGCGGATCAGGTCGAGAAGTTCCTTCAGTGCTTCTCTGGTGAGATAACCGCCGCGCCAGTGGAAAGTAAGAGTTTTGCCCTTCTTTGCAGCCTGCAGGGATCGTTTGTAGACATCTTCCTGCTTTGTAAAGGAAAGCTTCTTTTCTTTATAGTAAAAATGTTCATGATCTGTACAATGCGGTGCCGGTGCGATCAGAGGCTCATGATCCCGAAAAATACTCTTGTCATCCAGATTGAAATAATCGTAACGAATGTCCTGTATCTGGTCATTTTTGCCAAGAGTATTATCAAAGGTTGCATCCAGATGATAGTATACACCGCCAACTCTGACAATATTCCAGGTATGGCGGTATTTGATACCTTTATCTGGGTTGTTGCCGCAGATTGCGATCACACACCAGACTCCCAGTTCATCAAGAAGTACTTTAACCGCCTTAGCGATTCCCTCACAGACACCAACGCCCTGTCCAAGCGGTCCTATGATTTCATGGGAATAGGGTTTCTTAAGTTTATCATAACGGATGTTTTCACAGATAAAGTCATGCACATATTTTTCCTTTTCCCATTCGGACAACTTTGCAGCTGCCCGTACAAGCTTGTCGATCCGTGCGGTCATTGCCTTCTGATGTTCTCTGATTTTATTTTTTTCAAAAAGATATTCCGGAATGAAAATAATATTAGGTGAGTCTTTGTAGTAGCGGTATTTGTACCCGGTTGCCCAGAAAATCTCCGGATGATCCAGCCTCAGCTGAAAAAAAACATTGTACAGGGAATCCGCATCCAGTGCCGGGATCTGAAACTCATCCGTCAGATTTCGAATTCCCTGCAGCATGGCATGATACGCTGCCTGCTTCTGTTTATCCATATGATTGTAGTAATACTGTTCCATCTTAGTCCTGTCTCCTAGATTTATTTCATGGAGTACTGCATCATCTCATAATGAAGGATACAGCCCTCATAAATCTCCATCGGCAGAAGTGCTCTCGCTACCAGTTTAAGTTCCTCCTCCGGTCTGTCCAGCCGCTGAAGCTGTGCATAATCTCCGTCAATCTGTTTTACTTCGTAATCACATTCTAACATTGTCATCCTCCCTGTTATCTATTGTAAATCGAATGCTTTTACAGTAACTGCTGTAACTGTTTACAGTAACTTTTTAGTAACTGTTCACAACAACTTTTTATACTCTCAGTTTCTTTCTTATTTCGCGTAAAATATCCTTCGTTCTGAAAATAAACAATCCTGCCAGCGTCAGAAAACTGATTCCTGTACTTAAGACAGATGGCCAGGTATAGGTTATCATCCCTGCTGCAGTCAGGATTGCCGGAACACAGCCTATGATGGCAGCCTGTATCAGATAGTACAGGTATTCCTCTCGTTCCAGATGATTTATTTTGGCAATCACGGGTATGGAAGTCAGAACTGCCAGTGCCCCGAATGGAAAAACAAAGTCGATCGACCAGCCCCTCCAGCCTGTAAAATGATCCCACAATACACATAAAAACGTTATGATCAGCAGCTGCCACATCTCATTCTTCAGAATACTTCTCCGTTTCATATACGCCACATGAACGATCAGCCATGCACAGACGCATCCTGCTGCTGCAAACCAGAACCAGTTCAGCGTCTCCATCATCAGATAATTAAGCATACCACAGATCACGGCAGCCGCCAGGCACAGAAATGTGAACGTCTGCATCACTTTTAAGTCTTCTTTTTTCTGCTTCTCTGCACAGCCTGGAAATTCATTTTTTTCTTCTTTACAGGAAATCCCTTCTTCCTTCAGCATCCGGATAAAATTTTTCTGGATTCTGTCATCCGGTATTTTGGAGGTAAATCCAACCACAAACTGATCCTCATACGAACAGGAGCATACCTGCAGAGAGTTTGTACTTGCAAAGACGCCGAACCTTTCAATATAAGGTTTATACTCCGGCGGAAATTTCAATATTCCAATATTGGAATATACCGCTGTAATGCTCCTGCCTCCCAGATTTGCACCTGCGATCAGGAAATATCTCTTGATTTCCAGCGGAACTGCTCTTACAAACGGATTTTTTTCCAGGCGTACATATCCGTTCATGTCCATCGCAATTCTGTCTTTCTGCAATTTTTCTCTGAACTGTTCTTTGACAGATTCCAGTATCTGCTCAAAGGATGTATTCTCTTCAAATTTATATCCCACTTCAATCCATCCGAAGAAATTTCCCATAGACTGTGACGGAAAATAGTTTCTCAGATTGACCGGGATCATCAGGGTGATCGGTCGTTTCTGTCTATTCTTTGGAATCTCCTCATGAATTGCACAAAGCAGGATCGCTGTCAGAAATATTGTGATGGACACCCCGTAGGAACGGGATTTTGCCAGTATTTCTTTTACGGAAAAAATCACCTCTGTGATCTGCATATCAGAATGAACAAGTTTTTCGCCCTTCAGCTGGACTGCAGGTGGTTTTTTCTCTTTATTTTTGGGAATTTTGGAAGAATAATACTGTGAAAAGCTATCTTCTTCCTTCTCTCCCGGAGTCGCCTCATCTGCCATCTCAATACGCGGCAGCTCCACCTCAGGATGTGCAAGGATCAGATAATCCTGAACCAGTTCTGTAATAAAATTCATAGCTCCGGTTCCATCTGTGAGTGCATGGTAAACCTCAAAATTAATCCTGTTTTTGTGATAACTCACACGAAATAACAGTGATTTCTGATCCGGTATATAAAGCTGGCTGCATGGCGGCTTTCTCTCTGGTTTCACCAGTGCTTTTATTTCGCGACTCTCCAGGTAGAACCAGAACAGTCCCTTCCTTAAAACTGCCTGAAACAGCGGATATTTCTCCATTGTCTGATCCAGTGCAGACTGCAGAATATCCGGATCCACATCTTCTTTCAGCTGGCAGTAGAACCGGAAAACCCTGCTGTCATTCCTGCCCGTAACCAATGGAAAAGCTATCGCTGCGTTATCTAATTTTCTCCATTTTGAATATCCTGTTTCCACGTCTTATCCGCTTCTTTCTTCAAAAACTTATTCATGATCTCAAAGCTTTCCTGCACATGAAGGAATCGGATCCCCAGTGCAAAATAACCGTGAAGTGCTTCTGGAATTCTGTGAACTTCCACATAATTTCCTGCGTCTTTCAGACGTTTACCGTATGCCTCACCTTCATCCCGTAGAGGATCAAACTCCGCCGTCAGGATCAAGGTATCCGGCATATGCGAAAGATCTTCTTCCAGAATCGGTGCAAAGTACGGGTTCTGCCTGTCCTTCGGACTGCTCTCATACAGTTTGAGGTAATCTTCCATTTTGACTGCTGTGAGAAGATATCCTTCACCGTTTTCCTGTACGGATTTATATGGTGATTCTTCCGTATAACAGTTATTCAATGCCGGATAGATCAGAATCTGCTTCCGGGGCATAAACTCTCCACGTTCTCTTGCCAGAAGACATACAGCCGCTGCCAGATTCCCACCTGCACTGTCGCCAATGATCGTAATTCTGTCCGGATCTGCTGGAAGAATCAGCCTTCCTGTATAAAGTGCTTTTGCAGCCGCATAGCAGTCCTCCAACGGTACCGGGAAACGATATTCCGGTGCAAGGTGATATTCTACTGACATTACGATATGTCCCGTGGACTGTGCCATTCTACTGCATACGCGGTCATAATTCTCCACACTTTCTGTCACCCAGCCACCGCCATGAAAAAATAACAGAACAGGATATTTCCCCTTCTCTGAAACATCTCCACTCATCGATTCCTCATTCGGAAAATATAATCTCACCGGCACTTCATACGTTCCATTATACACTTTTGTATCCAGTTTTTTCAGAAATATTCGCATCGCATCCAGCTTCTTGATATCCGCCAGCCGCCTTGATGCTTCTACCTCTATATTTCCATAGGACAGTGCGTGTAAAATTGTCTGCATTGTTTTTGAAATCAAAATCTTTTCCTCGTTTTTCTTAGATTATTTTTAATATATCATATCCCTCATTTACACGCAAGAAAGGACGAAATTCTCTCGAATCTCGTCCTTTCTTTTAATCGTGTCTTTCGTCTTTATTATCGTAACATTCGCAGAATCTCGCTGCAAAAGCAGGTGATTCATTATGTACATAAAGATGTGAAATATCGCCGAAGGAATTCATTCTGAAACTTGCAATTCCTTTGCGTCGTTCCTCTGTTGTTACGGTTGTTACGGAACTTGGTGCAGCACAGGCTCCGTGCCAGAGTACCATTGGAGATACGCTCATCAAATGACTCAGGAGTACGCATTCCAGTCCGAAATGGCAGAAGAAAACAATGGTATCGTTGTTTGCTTTTTCGACTCTGTAGTAGTGTCCTTCTCTGACATAGCCATGTCTGGCAAGGAGTTTATCAAACTCTCCGGTAACGTAATCATAATATTCCTTTGCACCGGCTGCCTGAAGACGTTCGTTTTCAAACCAGTGATCATACTGATAAAAACGTTCATCCATCGTCCAGTCCTGTGGAAGCCAGTCCCAGAGAATAATTTTACGATCCGTCACATCCGGACGGTCAATCAGGACATCAAACTCTCTGAGCCAGTCACATTCTGTCGCTGTGCGGTTCATCTTTTTGAGAGTGAGAGAGGCTGTATCCTTAGCTCTGCCAAGCGGTGACACATAAAAATCTTTGATATCAAGTTTTGAAAGTTTTTCAGAAAGATATTCAGCTTCTTTCCAGCCTTTTTCTGTCAGGGAATCTATGGTATAATCCGGATCCCCATGGCGTACGATCAGTAACTTCATACTTTACAGCCTGTCCTTTCTTACTTTCTGCCGCAGCATTTTTTGTATTTTTTACCACTTCCACACGGACATGGATCGTTTGGATAAATTTTCTTTGTCGCTGCATTTGACGGAATAAATGATGGTGTTGATGCAAGACTTCCCATCGGTACCATGGAAGGCATAACTGCAGATGATGTTTTCGGACTCGACATCCTTGCGATTTCATTTGGTGTGTATCCACGGAAATCCAGCATTCTGGTATTGTTATTTACGTTCATCATAATAGCAGCAAATTTTTCTGTCTGTTTTTCTGAATCAAATACAACATTTTTGTTGTTGAATTCTTCCATAATATCTGAGAGCATTCCATCCATGGAGAACTCTTTAAATACAATGTACATCAATTCTATAACCTGAACTGTATTCAGATGAAGCTCTTCTCTCAGGAAATTTTCCAGTTTTTTGTATGATGGATCCTCAGATGGATATCCATGTTTTGCATAATCCAGAACTTCTTCCGGAGACGGCATATAAAACTCTCTGTCTCCCTGATACTCTTCAATTCTTTCATAAAGATTATCCTGGAGAACGGATTTGAAGATCATCTTGCCGTCACGTACAATGCACATGTTGTCGTTTTCCGGGACCTGTTCCAGAATCTTAAGGAACTCATCATAGCTCACTTTATATTCTGGTCTTCTGCGGTACATACGATATACGATTTTTAACGGTGCAATCGCATAAATAAATCCCAGCATAGTCTGACAGGAACGCATCCAGCTTACCTGCCTGCATAATTTATGGAATTCCGGGGTATTGATTTCTTTATATAAGGAAATAACTGCTCTTGGAACTTCTGCATGATGATCACTGTAGGAAACCACATAACCTGCATCACTGAGCCAGCCAAGTTTGATCCAGTCTTCTTCTGTCGCAGAGAAACATTTTTTGTCTAAAATTTCCTCAAATGCATCTGCTTCCCATTCATCTGCCTGAAGAAAAATCTCTCTCATTCCTTCCGGACTTAAGACATATCTGGCAAGTTCGTCTGCAAGAGTTTCTTTGGAGTCACCACTGCATGTGATGTTAAATTCTTTTACTTTTTCTTCAAGATCTTCTTTTTTATAAGAAAGAAGATACTCTGTTACATCCGGATTTCTGCTTCCTTCTTCTTCCAGTTCAAGCTCTGCCATTCTTTCTTCAATAAATGGGTTCAGATAACTATCTGTAAATTCCTTCATAATTGTATTTGCAGATTGTTTATTATGAAGCTCCTGACTTACCGGATTAGTGCTGATCATAAGGATTTTATTGTTTTCTGTATCTGCTTTGATCTCTTCAAAATTACGATGATCAGATTCTCCATCCTGCAGCCTGAAAGTATCTTCAAGATAAGTATTTCTTTCTAATGCATCTGTCCATATGCTTTCATCTTCTCTGCTTACTTCTTTTATGATCACCGGGAAACATACTTCTCTGTCACCATCATCTAATATTGCTTTCTTGACTCTGTTTTCAATATCCACACGATATTCTGGCAATTTTTCTTCTGCATGAATTCTGAAAGTAAACCATTTCTCTGTATCCATCAGATCATTTACAAACGTATCTGCCGCACTTCGGAAATCATACTGCCAGTTTGTAACAGTTTTGCCGCCTTCTGTCCATTCCCGAACATGTACTTTTTTCTGAAAAAATTCAAATTCATATAAAGATGAAGTTTCATATTCCAGAATTTCTTCAAGAACGACTGCCATCTGTGAAAATGTGATATTTGACGGAACAAGACATCGTCTCCAGATGGGGGGTTTTGTTCCTTTTCTGGTTATTTTTAACTGATAAAATTCCATATATTCATCCTTTACATTAAACTTATATTAGGTTTCTTATAATTATAAAGAAAAAAAACCAATGATACAACAGATATTTTATCTGCTCTAGCATTGGTTCTTTTTTATCGTATCTTCAAAACCACATACATGTTGACTAAGTAATCGAATCAATTTAACCAAGCTTGTTGGTCAAGCCCTCACCCTATTAGTAGCAGTCAGCTCCATACGTTACCGTACTTCCACCTCTGCCCTATCAACCTCGTCGTCTTCAAGGGGGTTTACTCCTTTCGGATGGGATATCTCATCTTGAGGGGGGCTTCACGCTTAGATGCCTTCAGCGTTTATCCCTTCCGGGCTTGGCTACCCGGCTATAGACTTGGCAGTCTAACCGGTGCACCAGCGGCCCGTCCATCCCGGTCCTCTCGTACTAAGGACAGCTCCTCTCAGATATCCTACGCCCACGCCGGATAGGGACCGAACTGTCTCACGACGTTCTGAACCCAGCTCGCGTACCGCTTTAATGGGCGAACAGCCCAACCCTTGGGACCTACTTCAGCCCCAGGATGC
>OBYZ01000498.1_pt1 | contig 37011 bp, 25 predicted proteins | sample 1501501 | NCBI WGS metagenome assembly OBYZ01 (sample SAMEA2580213, study PRJEB22360) | human gut metagenome | biome: human gut; feature: human-associated habitat; material: faeces | place: Denmark | collected 2008/2010
GGCAGGCTTGGAGCCATGGTATATGGTATTCCGGCCACGGAGCGCATACAGCTCAACGAGGAAACCATCTGGGCCGGACAGCCCAACGGCAATGCCAATGCGAAGGCGCTGAAGGCCATTCCCGTAATTCAAGACCTGATTTGGAAGGGCGAATACAAGAAGGCGCAAGACTTGGCGACCTCCGATGTGATGTCGGCCACCAACTGGGGAATGCCCTACCAGGCTTTCGGCAACGTGTACATCTCCATGCCGGGCATGGGCAACTACACAAACTATTACCGCGAATTGAGCCTCGACTCGGCACGGGCCATCACCCGTTGGACGGCAGATGGGGTGACCTATCGGCGCGAGGTGATCACTTCGTTGGCCGACAATGTGGTCACCGTCCGCTTCACGGCCGACCAACGGGGCTGCATCACGTTCAATGCCTACTTCACCACTCCCCACGACGATATTATTATCAAGAGCGAGGGCGACGAAGCCACGCTGTTTGGCGTGACTTCCAAGCACGAAGGACTGAAAGGCAAAGTGCGCTTCATGGGGCGCATGGCGGCGGTGGCAAAGGGGAAAGGGGAAGGGGCCGTGACCCACTCCAAAGACGGAATTGTGTCGGTGAAAGGGGCCGACGAGGCTGTGCTCTACATCTCGATAGCCACCAACTTCAACAATTATAAGGACATTTCCGGTGACGAGGCCGTCCGTTCGGAACAAATTTTGCGGGCTGCCATGGCTCGCGATTATGCACAAAGCAAAGCCGAACACATCAGCCGATTCCGGCAGTTGATGCACCGTGTGACGCTCAACTTGGGTGAAGACCAATACAAAGACCTGCCCACCGACGAACGGATTATCCGTTTTGCCGACCACGACGACAACTATCTCGTGGCCACTTACTTCCAATTTGGTCGTTATCTGCTCATTTGCAGTTCGCAGCCCGGCGGACAACCGGCCAATCTGCAAGGTATCTGGAACGATAAACTCTTCCCGGCATGGGACTCGAAATACACCACCAACATCAATCTTGAGATGAACTATTGGCCGGCGGAGCCCACCCAACTCACCGAACTCAACGAACCGCTGTTCCGACTCATCCGCGAAGTGAGCGAGACGGGGGCCGAGACGGCTCGCACGATGTATGGCAAAAGCGGTTGGGTGCTCCATCACAACACCGACATCTGGCGTGTCACGGGAGGCATAGACCATGCGCAGAGTGGCATGTGGATGACCGGCGGGGCCTGGGTTTGCCGCCCTTTGTGGGAGCACTACCTCTACACGATGGACAAAGACTTCCTGCGACGCTACTATCCGGTGATGAAGGGGGCGGCAGAGTTCCTTGACCAGATGCTCATTCCGGAACCGCAGCATGGTTGGCTGGTCATTTCGCCATCGGTCTCTCCCGAAAACAGCCATCCATCCAAAGACGGGAAAGTGGCCATCGCGGCCGGGACGACGATGGATGTACAGCTCGTGAATGAGCTTTTCCGTGAGGTCATGGCCGCCTCGAAGGTGCTTGGTGAGGATGCCGCTTTGGCCGCCCACTATGCCGAAAGGCTTAAACTTATGCCCCCGATGCAGGTTGGCAAGTGGGGACAGTTGCAGGAATGGATGGAAGACTGGGATGATCCCAACGACACCCATCGCCATGTGAGCCATCTCTACGGGCTCTACCCCGGTTGCCAAATCACGCTCTCGGGTACTCCCCGACTCTTCGATGCCGCCCGCACATCGCTCATCCACCGCGGTGACCCGAGCACGGGTTGGTCAATGGGATGGAAGGTGTGTCTGTGGGCCCGGCTGTTTGACGGCAACCATGCCTACAAACTCATTCGCAACCAACTGTCACTCACCGATGACCGCTTCGTCGCTTACGGCACCGACAAGAAGAAAGGAGGCACCTACCGCAATCTCTTTGATGCCCACCCACCGTTCCAAATCGACGGCAACTTCGGCTGCACGGCCGGCATAGCCGAGATGCTTGTGCAGAGCCATGAGGGCTATATCAACCTGCTGCCGGCCCTGCCCGACGCGTGGAAAGCCGGGGGGGAAGTGAAAGGCCTGATGGCCCGAGGGGCTTTCGAGATAGAACACCTTGCTTGGAAAGACGGTCGGGTGGTGCGGCTTGCCATCCGTTCCAACGCCGGAGAACCGCTGCGGGTGAAAGCCAACGGCAAGATGATGAGGAGGAAGACCCACAAGGGCCAAACGCTGACGCTCATCGGAAAGTGAACCAACGCTCCAAAAACAATATCAAAGAAGACATCGCTATGAAGAAAATCATTTCCATCTTCGCCCTTCTGTGCTGTCTGTCGCTCACGGCCGGCGCACAAAAGCCTTGGGACAACGGTCGGTTGCAGGTGTCTGCCAACCACCGTTATCTTCAGTTTGCCAACGGTCAGCCCTTCTTCTGGTTGGGCGACACAGGCTGGCTGTTGCCCGAACGGCTTGACCGTTCCGAAGCCCAATACTATCTACAAGCCTGCCGACGGGCCGGTTACAATGTGGTGCAGGTGCAGACGATGAACGGCGTGCCCTCTTACAACATCTACGGTCAGCCCTCGCTCATAGATGGTTGGAACTTCTCAGGCATCGACCGCAAAGGCGTTTACGGCTACTGGGATCATCTGGACTACATCGTCCGCACGGCCGAGCAGAACGGCATCTACATCGCTATGGTGCCCATTTGGGGCACACTGGTGAAGGAGGGGAAGATAGATGTGGCCGGAGCCAAGGCCTATGGTCGCTTTTTAGGCAACCGCTACAAGAACAGTCCCAACATCGTGTGGATGATAGGCGGCGACATTCAAGGCGACATACGCCCCGAGATATGGGAAGCTCTGGCCACAGCCATCCGCTCGGCAGACGGCCGCCATGTGATGACCTACCACCCCCGGGGCCGCTACACATCGGCCAAATGGTGGAGCAAAGCCTCGTGGATAGACTTCCACACCTTTCAGAGCGGCCACCGCAAGTATGGGCAGCGCATGGGCAACGCCGATTATCCCATCCCCGACAGCACCGAGGAAGACAACTGGATGTATGTAGACTCCACGTGGGCCTACTGTCCCTTGAAGCCCGTGCTCGATTCGGAACCGAGCTATGAGGACATTCCCAAAGGGCTGCACGATCCCAATGAGGCCCGTTGGCAGGCCCACGATGTGCGCCGCTATGCCTATTGGAGCGTGTTTGCCGGTAGTTGCGGTCACACCTACGGGCACAATGCCATCATGCAGATGCTCAAGCCGGGCTACGCCACGGGCTATGGCACCGACGGAGCCGAGAAATACTGGTATCAGGCGTTCAACGATCCGGGCTACAACCAGATGAAGAACCTGAAGAATCTGATGCTCGCCTTGCCCTACTTTGACCGCGTGCCCGACCAAAGCGTCATCGCCGGCAAGAACGGCACACGCTACAACCGGCTCATTGCGACCCGCGGCAACGATTATTTGCTGGTGTATAACTACAACAGCGTGCCCATGAAAGTGGATCTGCGAAAGATTTCAGGCAACCGGAAAAACGTGTGGTGGATGGATGCCGCGACGGGCAAACTGACCTTCATCGGCGAGCTCGACTCCAAGCCCACGACCTTCAACCAACAGAATCCGTATCCCGGACAGGTTTGCGACGGTGTACTCATAGCCGTAGATGCTACCAAAAACTATATCGCCAAAGACCAAAAGGCGATTGCCGATCGCAGCATGACCGGTCGAAAGCGCGATTTTAACGAATGACAAGATGAAAAGACTACGCCTGCTGTTCATGCTCTGTGCCGCCTTGACGAGCATCGCTTCGTTTGCCGCCAACGTGGTCGTGAGTCACTTGACAACCGAGAACATGACCAACCCGCAGGGGTTGGGTACCACCGTGCCCCGCTTCTCATGGCAACTGAGTTCGGAGAAAAGGCAGGTGGTGCAGACGGCCTACCACATCATGGTGGCCTCCACGCCCCGGTTGTTGGAACGGGGAGAAGCCGATTTGTGGAACTCGGGGGAAGTGAAAAGCGATGCCCAACTATGGATCGACTACCGCGGACGCGCCCTGCAAAGTGGCGATGAGGCCTACTGGCGGGTGCGGGTGACCACCAACCGGGGGAAGACCGAATGGAGTGCCGTACAACGGTTTACCATCGGACTGCTCGGTGAAAACCGGTGGAGCGGTCGTTGGATAGGGCTGGAAGAACTGCAACCGGGCGAACGAAAAGGCATGTACACCCGACTGGCTGCCCGCTATCTGCGCAAGGAATTCAAGCTGAAAGGGCGTGTGAAGCGCGCCATGGCCTACGTGGCAGGACTGGGCGTGCATGAATTCTTCGTCAACGGCATCCGCATGGGTGGCCACCATGTGCTACAGCCCGTGCCGAGCGACTATCGCAAGACTGTCTACTACAACACCTACGACGTGACCGAACCGCTCAATGCCTCGCATACAGCCTGTTTAGCCATTATGCTGGGCAACGGTCGGCTGTTCCCCATGCGGCAGGAGAAGCCCTATAAGACACCCTTTTTCGGCTACCCGAAGTGCCGCATCAATGTGCGCATCGACTACGAAGACGGTTCGCACGCTGTTTGGGCAACCGACCCGTCGTGGAAATTGACCGTTGATGGTCCCATCCGCGCCAACAACGAATACGACGGTGAGGAATATGATGCCCGCAAGGAAATGCCCGGATGGAACCGCGTGGGCTTCGACGACAGCCGGTGGCAGGAGGCCCGGCGATGTGCCGTGCCCGATGGCACGCTGCGCCCGCAACCCACCGAGGGCATGGTAGAGACTCCTTATCCGCACCGTCCCCGCATTGTCTCCCCCCTCGGCAATCACAAAAGCACTTCATTAACACCTGCCACCCATCACCCATCACCTCTCATCCTCGACTTCGGACAGAACATGGCCGGCTGGATAGGCTTCAAGGTGCGTGGCAACAGGGGCGACACCATACGTGTGCGCTATGCCGAAAAACTCAATGCCGACGGCACGCTCTACCGCGACAACCTGCGCAACGCGCGCTCGGAAGACATCTATGTGTGTAACGGGAAAGAGGCAGGCAGACTCTGGAAGCCCGCATTTTCCTACCACGGTTTCCGCTATGTGGAGGTGAGCGGACCGGTAACAGCCACGCCCGACGACTTCACGGCCTTCACCGTGAGCGACGAGATGGCAACCACGGGCCACTTCGAATGTTCCGACACCACGCTCAATGCCGTGGTGCGCAACGCATGGTGGGGCATCTACGGCAACTACAAGGGAATGCCCGTAGACTGTCCGCAGCGCAACGAGCGGCAACCGTGGCTGGGCGACCGCACCGTGGGTTGCCTCGGCGAGAGTTTCCTCTTCAACAACGAGCGACTCTACAGCAAGTGGATGGGCGATCTGGCAGAGGGTGTGCGCTCCGACGGCGCACTCTCCAACGTCACACCGGCCTTCTGGAACTACTACGAAGACAACGTGACATGGCCGGCTGTATTCCCCTTTGCCTGCGATATGCTCTACCAACAATATGGCAACATCCGCCCCATCACGGAATGTTACCCTTACATCAAGAAGTGGTTCACTCATATACTTGACGAATACCGGCACGAAGACATCATCACCAAAGACAAGTATGGCGACTGGTGTGTGCCGCCCGAGAAGCCGGAACTCATCCACAGCCAAGACCCCGCACGCAAGACCGACGGCGCACTTATCTCCACAGCCTACGGCATCAGGGTGCTCCAACTGCTGGAGAAGTTTGCCCGGCTGCAGGGCATGGAGTGCGAGGCAGACTGTTGGAAAGAGCAACGCAGCCGCATGACGGCGGCCTTCAACCGCAAATTTCTCACGCTCAAGCGCGGCACTTCGCCCCGCCCCGGCCACGTGCTATACCCCGACAGCGTATTCTACGGCAACAACACGGCCCCGGCCAACCTCCTGCCACTGGCTTTCGGCATTGTGCCCGACAGCCTCAAAGATGAAGTGGTGAAGAACGTGGTGACCAACATCATCACCACGGGCGACGGACACGTGACCTGCGGTGTCATCGGCATCAGTTGGTTGCTGCGTGGACTGTCCGACAACGGCTTTGCCGATGTGGCCTATCTGCTGGCCACCAACAACACCTATCCGTCGTGGGGATACATGGCCAAGAACGGAGCCACCACCATCTGGGAGCTCTGGAACGGCGACAAGGCCGACCCGGCGATGAATTCGGGCAACCACGTGATGCTCCTCGGCGACCTGCTCACGTGGTGCTACCAATACTTGGCGGGCATTCGTCAGGCCCCAGGGAGCACGGCCTACAAGCACATCGTCTTGCAGCCCTCATTCGACATAGAAGACTGTTTCCATGTAGATGCAAGCTACATGATACCCTACGGTCGGGTGGTCAGCAAGTGGAAGAAGACTCTTGAACGCGTGGAATGGCAGGTGGAGGTACCCGTCAACACCACGGCCACGGTGTATCTGCCCAACGGAAAGACCGAAGAGATAGGGTCCGGGAGCTACACGTTCGAGAGCGACATCACGCCAAAGAATCCTGCTATCGTGGAAGATGCGTTTCTCTACGAGTCGGCCGACTTCCCGCAGGCCCACGCTTCCACCATCACGCAACTGAAAAACGGCGACCTCGTGGCCGCTTATTTCGGCGGCACTTGGGAGCGCAATCCGAATGTCTGCATCTGGGTGAGCCGCAAACCCAAAGGTTCCGACCGTTGGGAGGCTCCCGTGCTGGCAGGCGACGGGGTCTACGAGTTGGGCACTCCCGATGCCGAACTGGCCGGCATCGACGAGAAAACCACTCCGGCCTCAGCCGGCCCTATCAAGCAGCGGAGGGGCGAACAGCTGAAAGACTACCGACAGCAGATAGCCCATTGGCATTACACCTACCCCCAAACCAAGGAGGAGGCTGCCGCCACCAAGCCCAAGAACATGCTCTTCAACGCCCGTCTGAAGCGCAAAGCCTGTTGGAATCCGGTGCTGTTTACCATGCCCGACAGCGAACTATGGCTTTTCTACAAAGTGGGAGCGACTGTGGCCGACTGGACGGGATGGCTCGTGAAATCAAGAGACGGCGGGCGGACATGGAGCGACCGGGAACCTCTACCCAAGGGATTTATAGGGCCGGTGAAGAACAAGCCCGAACTTGTCGACGGACGGCTCGTATGCGGGTCGAGTACGGAGAACGACGGCTGGCGCTTCCATGTGGAAATACTCGACCTGAAAACCGGCCGTTGGAAATATGTGGGACCGGTGGAGGCGGAGAGTAGGGCACGCACCGACGATGTGGAACCGGGTTGCGATATGGTTGCCCCTGTCTACAAGCAAGGAGAAGGCCCGCGCCCCATCTACAGCATACAACCTTCCATCCTGCGGCTGAAAGACGGTCGGCTGCAAGTGCTCATGCGCACCCACAATGCCAAGTTGGCCACCTCCTTCAGTGCCGACGGCGGCGACACGTGGAGCCCGGTGACCCTCACCGAGGTGCCCAACAACCAGAGCGGCACCGATGCCGTGACGCTAAGGGATGGTCGGCACGTGCTCATCTACAACGACTTCGAGACGCTCCCCGGCACCAAGAAAGGCCCGCGCACGCCCATCAGCATAGCCCTCTCCGATGACGGCACGCACTGGCATCATGCCCTCACGCTTGAAGACAGCCCCATCAATCAGTATTCCTATCCCGCCATCATTGAGGGGCGCGACGGTAAACTGCACTGCGTCTACACCTGGCGGCGCCAACGCATAGCCTACAAGAAGATAGACTTGAACAAGCTGAAATAGTCCGTCGCAGCCCCAAAGCAGCCGGGGCGGTTCGTCGGAGCAATCGGATTGATTTGCCGAAGGGCCGTCGGGGAAACGGTGCAAAGCCGTTGCACGCCCCGTGCATGGCTGTTGCACGCCTTGTGCAAGGCCTCTGCACGGATGGTACAAGAGCCACGCACCAAACTGTCGGCAGCCCGACAGGGAAACCATTCGGTTGCATTCATCAACAAACAGACCTCACAACATGAAAAGAATATACGCCATCTTCATCGCCTTGGCAGTCTGTACGGCTGCCTTGCAGGCACAAACCGTCAGCATCATCACTTCCGGAAAGCCGAACAATCGGGTGGCCTACGCCGCCGAGTATTTGGAGAAAAAGCTGACGGCCCTCGGTTATACAGTCTCATCCCGGCGGGCCGACTACCGCATCAGGCTCTCCGTCACAGGCGAAAAGTCAGGAATGAAGAAAGAGGGCTTCCACATCAGCCGCAAGAAAGGTGACATCGTCGTGGACGGCTACGATGGGGCGGGGGTGATCTATGGTTGCAGCGAACTGGCCGACTATGCCCGGCACCATGGCAATCTCGACATCGGAGACAGCCGGCAAAATCCCGAGATGGTGCTGCGTGGGGCCTGCATCGGTTTGCAGAAGACGGTCTACCTGCCCGGCCATCAGGTGTATGAATATCCCTACACGCCCGAAAACTTCCCTTGGTTTTACGATAAGCGGCAGTGGCTCGACTATCTTGACATGCTGGTAGACAACAAGATGAACTCCCTCTACCTGTGGAACGGGCATCCCTTCGCCTCGCTCGTGAGGCTGAAAGACTATCCCTTCGCCCTTGAGGTGGACGAGGAGACATTCCGGAAAAACGAGGAGATGTTCTCCTTCCTCACCCACGAGGCCGACAGGCGCGGCATCTTCGTTATCCAGATGTTCTACAATATCATCCTCTCCAAACCCTTTGCCGACCATTACGGGCTGAAGACGCAAGACCGCCACCGCCCCATCACGCCGCTCATCAGCGATTACACCCGCAAGAGCATTGCCGCCTTCATCGAGAAATATCCCAACGTGGGCCTGCTTGTGTGCCTGGGAGAGGCGATGGACACCTACGAAGACGATGTGGAATGGATGACCCGCACGGTGATACCCGGGGTGAAAGACGGTCTGAAGGCACTCGGGCGCACCGACGAACCGCCCGTGCTACTTCGCGCCCACGACACCGACTGCAAGGCGGTGATGGAGGCTTCGCTCCCGCTCTACAAGAATCTCTACACCATGCACAAGTACAATGGCGAGTCGCTGACCACCTACCAGCCACGCGGGCCGTGGACAAAGATGCACACCGACTTGGCCGCTCTGGGCAGCACGCACATCAGCAATGTGCATATCCTCGCCAATCTGGAGCCTTGGCGCTGGGCCTCGCCCGCCTTCGTGCAGCGTGCCGTGACGGCCATGCACGACATCCACCACGCCAATGCGTTGCATCTCTATCCGCAATCGGCCTACTGGGACTGGCCCTACACGGCCGACAAACTGCCCGGCGGAGCCCGGGAGAGGCAGTTGGACCGCGACCGGCTGTGGTACAAGACATGGGGCCGCTATGCTTGGAACTGCCGGCGCGACCGGCGGGAGGAGAGGGGCTATTGGGACGAGGAACTGGCCTGCTGTTACTGTCCGGGCAACACGCAGGCGGCCGACAGCATACGCAAGGCCTACGACGAGAGCGGCGAGATAGCCCCGAAGCTCTTACGCCGTTTCGGCATCACCGAGGGTAACCGCCAGACGCTCCTGCTGGGCATGAGGATGGGCCAACTGGTGAATCCCTACAAATACACCATCTATCCCGGTTTCTACGAGAGTTGCGGGCCGGAGGGCGAAAAACTCATCGAGTTTGTGGAGCGGGAGTGGCGGCACGAGCCCCACACAGGGGAGCTGCCGCTCGACATCGTGGCACAAGTGGAGGCACACGGCGACCGGGCCGTGGCCGCCATTGATGCCGTAGCCGCACAAGTGACCGCCAACCGGGAGGAGTTTGGTCGGCTGCGCAACGACATGCACTGCTACCGGGAGTTTGCTTACAGCTTCGGCGAAAAGGTGAGGGCCGCCCGGCATGTGCTCAACTATAAGTGGGGAAAGGACATCGGAGAACTGGACAAGGCTGTCCCGCTCCTCGAAAAGAGTCTGGAGCACTATCGCCGGTTGGTGGCTCTGACGAAAGACACCTACCTCTATGCCAACTCCATGCAGACGGCCCAGCGGCGCATCCCCGTGGGCGGAGACGACGGCAAGATGAAGCACTGGCAGGAACTGCTGCCGCTCTACGAGCAGGAGTTGGCCAATCTGAAGAAGAACATCGCCCGGTTGAGGGCGCAGGCCTCCGGCACTTATCGTGAGGTGGAAGAGACTGTCAGGCCCTTGAAGGCTGCCGGCGTGCAGTTGGTCGGCGAGGCGGAGACCGTGACGCTGACCAAGGGCGCACGGCTGTTCAGCGACATGGACAGCGTGGTGACCGACTTGGCCCCCGAGTTGCAAGGGCTGAAGGCATACCGCTTCAGCAGTGACCAACAGCGCAAGCACGGCACCAAGATAGCGTTTGTCTGCAAGAAGCCCGTCAGTTTGTTGGTGGGCTACTTCCGCGACGACCAGATGAAATATGCCAAGGCACCCAAGCTGGAGACCGATGCTACAGCCAACGACTACGGACAAGCCGAGCCACAGCTCACTTCCGCCATCCGCATAGACGGTATGCCGCAAGTAAACGTACACAAATACGACTTCCCCGCAGGCAGTCACACATTGCTTTTGCCCAAAGGCATCTTGCTGGTAACGGGCTTCACAGGCGACAAAGTGACGCCCCGAGGTGCCGGTCTGTCGGGCGCGGACAAGGCCATCGACTGGCTGTTTTATTAGCACGCCGGCCTTTCCGTGGCCCCCAAAGGGAAACGGAGGGCACCGGTCAGAAAACCCTAAAACCACAATCAAAAACAATTCATGCGCAAAAATATCCTTTCGCTGCTGTTTTCGACAGCCATCGGCATGTCGGCACAGTCTGTCTCCCAAACCACGATGCAGGCCGTCTACGAGGAGGTGAAGACACCTTATAAATATGGTATGGTGGTGGCTCCGGCCGACACCCATCACCAGATGGACTGCCCAACGGTGTTCCGGCATGGTGGAAAGTGGCTGATGACCTACGTGGTGTACAACGGCAAGGGCGGTCTCGACGGGCGTGGATATGAGACGTGGCTCGCTTCGTCGGCCGATCTGCTGCACTGGACGACACTCGGGCGCATTCTCTCCTACCGGGACAAAGGGTGGGACATGAACCAGCGGGGCGGCTTCCCGGCACTCATCGACTGGACATGGGGCGGTTCATACGCGATGAACACCTATAAGGGAAAGCACTGGATGACCTATATCGGCGGGGCCGGAACGGGCTATGAAGCCGTGCGTGAACCGCTTAACATCGGTCTGGCGTGGACGAAAGGCGACCCTTCATACGCCCACGAATGGAGGTCGATGGCCGACCGGCCACTCCTGAGCATCCACGATAAGGGGGCGCAATGGTGGGAGAAGCTTGTGCAATACAAGGGCACGGTCTATGAAGACAAAGCCAAGACACTCGGCAAACGCTTCATGATGTTTTACAATGCAGGCGGTGTGAATCCGAAGAACAATCTCAAGGCCGAACGCATCGGCATAGCACTGTCCGACGACATGAAGCATTGGGAACGCTATGCGGGCAATCCCGTCTATGCACATGAGGCACCGGGCATCATCACGGGAGACGCACAAATCGTGAAGATGACCCTTCCCCACGCGGTCGACGACCGGGGCCAACGACTTTCCGGCCCGCTCTACGTGATGTTCTACTTTTCTGCCTATCATCCACAACGCCGGTACAATGCCTTCAACACCTTTGCCGTAAGTACCGACCTTGTACACTGGCAAGACTGGACGGGGCCTGACCTCATCTATCCCACCAAACCCTACGATGACATGTTTGCCCACAAGAGTTGCGTGGTGAAGCACCAAGGCGTGGTCTATCACTTCTACTGTGCGGTGAACAAGGCCGGGCAGCGGGGCATAGCCGTGGCCACAAGCGTGCCGATGGGGCGGTCGGCTGTGGCGTTTCCCACCCCCGAAAAGGGCGGGAAGCGTGTCGTGACCGACCTCAACAGGGGTTGGACAACTTCGCTACTCACCACCAACCAAGATTCTCTGGCCATGCCACCCGCCACACGCACCGTAAACCTGCCTCACAACTGGGACGACTATTACGGCTATCGGCAGTTGAAGCACGGAAATCTGCACGGTTCGGCGGTCTATACCAAGACCTTCCAAGCAAGAAAACGGCCCGGGCGGCAGTATTTCCTGCACTTCGAGGGCATCGGATCCTACGCTCGGGTAATGCTCAACGGCCATGCATTCTCTGACAAGCCCGTCCCCGTGGGCCGTACCGTCTACACATTGAACGTCACATCTTGGCTGAACGATGGGGCCAACAGCCTGCGCGTGGAGGTCGCCCATCCCGAAATGATCACCGATATGCCGTGGGTGTGTGGCGGTTGTTCGGCCGAATGGGGATTCTCCGAGGGCAGTCAGCCGTTTGGCATCTTCCGTCCGGTGACACTCGAAGAGACCGACGAGGTGCGCATCGAGCCTTTCGGTGTGCACATCTGGAACAATGCCGCCTGCGACAGCATCTTTATCGACACCGAGGTGAGGAATTACAGCCGTGCGACGGTGGAAATAGAGCTCGTCAACAAACTCAACCGGGCAAGTGGAAAAACCTACTTTAGGCTCTCGGAAAAAACAACTTTGCAGCCGGGAGAGACGAAAACCATTCGTCAGCAGACGGCCATCGACAGTCCCCATCACTGGAGTCTTGACGACCCTTACCTCTATCATCTGGCTACGATGATTAAACGCGAGGGCGGAAAGACAACCGATGAATCAGATACCGAGTTCGGTATCCGCAGCATCAGTTGGCCCGTGCATGCCGTCAAGAGTGCCAATACGTCAGCCGGTCAAGGTCCGGCAGCCGACACACATCGGTTTCTGCTCAACGGAAAACCTGTCTTCATCAACGGCACTTGCGAGTATGAACATCTTTTCGGAGGCAGTCACGCTTTCTCTCACGAGCAGATAGCTTCGCGCGTCAAGCAGATACGCCAAGCCGGTTTCAATGCTTTCCGTGAGGCCCACCAGCCCCACAACCTCTACTACGGACAGTTGTTCGATGAGCAGGGGATGCTTTTCTGGAGCCAGTTTTCCGCCCACATCTGGTACGACACGCCCGAATTTCGCACCAACTTCAAGGAGAAACTGCGCCAATGGGTCAAGGAACGGCGCAACTCTCCGAGCATCATACTCTGGGGATTGCAGAATGAGAGCGTGCTGCCGAAAGACTTTGCGGAGGAGTGTAGGGCTATCATCCGCGAGCTCGACCCTACGGCCATCGACCAGCGGGCCGTCACCACTTGCAATGGCGGTGAGGGAACAGACTGGAATGTGGTGCAAAACTGGAGCGGAACCTACGGTGGAAGTGCCGACAACTATGCCCGGGAACTCAAGCGTCCCGACCAACTCCTCAACGGCGAATACGGGGCATGGCGCACGCTCGGACTCCACGGGGCCGATCGCTATTCGGAAGAAGCATTCACCGGTCTGCTGAGCAAGAAGGCATTGTTGGCCGAGAGTGCCCGCGACAGCGTGTGCGGACACTTCCAATGGCTCTTCGTTTCGCACGAAAATCCCGGTCGGGTGCAACCCGATGAGGCTTTGCGACGCATTGACAAAGTGGGACCGTTCAACTATAAAGGTCTGCTCACGCCATGGGAACAGCCCACGGAAGCCTTCTATTGGTACCGGAACCACTATGTGGGTACACCTGCCGACACGCTTACACCCACCGCCGCCGACCGCAACCGAGACTTGCTCAAACCGGCTGACGGTTACACCTACCTTTACAGACTCAACTGTGGCGGAGATGCCTACACCGACTCCTATGGCCATGAATGGCTGCAAGACGACACACTCTACTCCGAATCGTGGTCGGAGAAGATGGGGTTGCCTCCCTCCATGGCCAGTCAAGGACATATCACTGATAGCATCCACGGTACGGTAGATGCTCCGCTGTTTCAATATTTCCGTTGGGGAAGGCACGCACTGAAATGGCATTTCAGTGTGCCCGACAACCGTCTCTACCGCATCGAACTCTATTTTGCCGAACCGTGGTTGGGAGCTCGCTACGGGGCAGCTATCGACTGCGAGGGCGAACGCATCTTCGATGTGGCTGTGAACGACAGCGTGTTCATAGATAATCTCGACCTTTGGGCCGAGGCGGGCTTTGCCGGAGCCTTGAAGAGGGTGGTCTATGCCCGTGCGGAGAACGGACAGATCACCATCGGTTTTCCTGAGGTGAAAGCGGGACAGGTCGTCATCTCAGCCATTGCCATCGCCTCAGATGCTCCGGAGGCCATGCCCGTCAGACTGAAAGCAACCTCGCTAAGCAAAACTTTTTGGACAGATCTTGACCGGGACACCATTGCCCGCTATCCCAAAGAGTTGTTGCCCAGGGATATCGAGGCTTTTCCGGCGGTGCGCTATCAGGAGGTATCGGAGGCCAAAAAGAAGACAGGAAAGGCCCGGACTGCTTACCACGAGTGGACTGTCACTCCCGGGGTGGCACGGGAATACATGCTCCGTTTCCGCTACAAGAATGTCACCGGCAGAGCCATTAAAAGTCATCTTACAGTCACCAATGCCCAAGGCGGTGTGCTCGTAGACAGGGAAATGACTTTCCCCACGACTCCAGATAAGTTCAAAACTATCGGCACCACAACGGGAACGCAAATCAATGCGGGCAGCTATCGGGTAAGGATAAAGGGTGCTGAAAATATCGAATTTGACTATTTAGAAGTACAATGATGAAGAAGTTCTTATTTCTAACGGTCTCCGTTTGCACGTTTTCCGTCTTGCAAGGAGTGTGTGCAGAGTGGGAAAACCACCACATCTTGGAGATAAACAGAGAGCTGGCAAGGGCTTATTTCATTCCATTCAAGCAACAGCCGGGCGATAGTCAGCTATCACTTGACGGCATTTGGAAATTCCGGTGGACGAAGACCCCTGCCGAACGCATTGTGGATTTCTATCGGCCCGACTACGATTGCTCCACATGGAAAGAACTGCAAGTGCCTGCCACCTGGGAGTTTAACGGCTACGGCACACCAATTTACATCTCCGCAGGCTACCCGTTTCGCATCAATCCGCCTTACGTGATGACCGAACCGCCGGCAGACTGGACTACATTCGAGGAGCGCAATCCCACAGGACAATATCGCCGCACGTTCGAGTTGCCCGAAGACTGGATGCCGGTCACGGGCAGAGACGGGGCCGGTGGGCAAGTGTTTTTGCGATTCGAGGGTGTGCAGAGTGCATTCTATGTGTGGCTTAATGGCCAAAAGGTGGGGTATAGTCAAGGGTCGATGGAACCGAGCGAGTTTAACGTGACGCGCTATCTCAAGTCCGGCCGCAATGACATCGCTGTGGAAGTGTACAAGTATTGTGATGGCAGCTACCTTGAGGATCAGGACTTCTGGCGCCTCGGCGGCATACATCGGGAGGTCATGCTCTATCGCACCCCCGACATCCAACTGCGCGACTTTACCGTGCGCACCGTCCCACAGCAGGCTGCCGGGAGTCAGGAGACTGCCGACTTGTCCCGTTGGCTGCTGCAAGTCAATCCGCAGTTGCGTGTCTTTGGTAAAGAGCAGGGGCGTGGTTATCAGGTGAAGGGGACGCTGACGGATACCGACGGAAAGACTATTGTCACCATGTCGGCCGATGCCGAGACTATTCTCGACCTCTCCCACAAGGCTGCCAATATGAATGAGTGGTTTCCACAGCGCGGTCCGATGAAGTTTGCCCGTATGCAAACAGAGGTGGAACGACCTCACCTTTGGACGGCTGAGACACCTTATTTATATACACTCACGCTCCGGTTGCAGGATTCCACAGGCCACGCAGTGGAACAGGTGCAGCAGAAAATAGGTTTCCGCACGCTGGAGATACGCGACGGCAGACTGCTCGTCAACGGCCGGCAAGTGCGTTTCCGTGGGGTCAACCGACATGAGTTCGACCCGCAACTGGGTCGTGTGATGACGGAGAAGATGATGCAACGTGACCTTCGGCTGATGAAAGAGGCTAATATCAACGCTGTGCGAACAAGCCATTACCCCAATGTGCCGCGCTGGTATGAGCTTTGCGACAGTATTGGCATCTATGTTATGGACGAGGCCGACTGCGAAACGCATGGTCTGAGAGGGACGCTCGCTTCCTCGCCCGACTGGACGGCGGCTTTCATGGATCGCGCCATTCGCATGGCCGAACGCGACAAGAATCATCCGTCAGTGGTGTTCTGGAGCCTTGGCAACGAGAGCGGATACGGCATGAACCACGCTGCAATGGCCGGTTGGCTCCATACTTTTGACCCGACACGCTTCGTGCATTACGAGGGGGCACAGACGCCTTACGAGAGAGCAAAGGCGGAAGACGGAACAGCGGATGTCTCCTCCCGGCAATGGACGGAGGCTACTTATCCCTACACCGACCCCGCGTGTGTGGATGTCTTGAGTAGGTTTTACCCCCGTGTGCGACAGGAATATCTCAATCCGGGCATGACGGAAGGCTCCGAGAAGGAGCGGGCAGAGAACGCCCGGTGGGAACATCTGCTCGACATTGCCGAACGGACGAACGACAACCGGCCTGTACTTACCAGCGAATATGCACACTGCATGGGCAATGCTTTGGGGAATTTTAAGGAGTATTGGGATGAGATATACAGTAACAAGAGGATGCTTGGGGGATTTATTTGGGATTGGGTGGATGCCTCCCCCGGCCCCTCCGAAGGAGGGGAGTGCCTCGCGGTATTGGAAGGGATAAAGGAGAATCAAAGGCTTGAAAAGCTCACGGCATTAAAAGAGACAAAGAACAATCAAATATCTGAAGAGAAAAATACCCGGAAACTTAAAGCCCCCCAAGCGCAAACACTCCGACAAGGCATTGTCCCGCGAGGCACTCCCCTCCTTCGGAGGGGCCGGGGGAGGCTCTACGGTGGCGACTTCGGGGACAAGCCCAACTCCAAAGCTTTCTGTCTCAATGGTGTTGTCTTTGCCGACCGTACCACCTCGGGGAAATACCAAGAAGTGAAATATGTCTACTCGCCCGTGCAGACAGCCTGCCATGGCGATACTGTCTATATCATCAATCGGGGTAGTCACCTCACGCTCGATGCCTACCGATGCCGCTATCGGCTCATGGAAAACGGGCGATTGCGCAAGCAAGGCAGTCTGACCATGCCGGCTGTAGAACCGGGGGACAGCAGCATGTTGATGTGTATCGGTGACTTCGCTTTCTCAAAAGACAAGGATGTGCGGCTCAATTTGGAGTTTCTTCATACCGACGGGAAGCATATCGTCACCCAACAAGTGGCACTAAGTGACCGGTTGACAGCTGCGACGGCCATCGGCAAACGTCCGAAACAGAAGGCCGGTATGGCTGCCGAAATCATGAAGAGTGCCCGTCCGCAGTTTTTCCGTGCCCCGACAGACAATGATACGGGGTTCGGCAACTGGCTTGCCAAGGATTGGCGGACTCATCGTCTGGACTCTCCCAAGGTCGTGAACGTCTCCGACAGTGTGACGGAATACCGCTACGCCCACGGCTCTATCATGGTCACCACACACACAAAGACCCTCCCCCACGGCGGTATAGAACTCACGCAGCGTTATGACTTCCAAGGCGAGTTGCCCGAACTTCCCCGTTTGGGACTGGCCTTGCAGCTGCCTAAAGAATATGAACTACTCTCGTGGTATGGCCGCGGGCCGTGGGAGAACTATCCCGACCGCAAGCAGTCTGCCCTGATAGGCTATTGGAAGAGCACCGTCACCGACCAGTTCACCCACTATCCCCGCCCACAGGACAATGGCAACCATGAAGACTGCTCGCTCGTCATCCTCCAAACCAAGAACGGAAAAACACTCCGTGTGGAGGCTGTCGATGCTCCCTTCAGTTTCTCCGCCCTCCACTATTTAGCCCAGGACCTCTATCATGCCGACCACGACTTCAAGCTCCCGAAGACCGACTACACCATCCTCAGCATCGACTGCGCGGTCTTGGGATTGGGCAATGGCAGCTGCGGCCCCGGTGTGTTAAAGAAATATGCCATTGACAAAAAGCGATCGCACACACTGCGTCTTGTAGTTTACAAGTAAACAAGTGGACGAGCAGACAAGTCAAGTGTCAACATTATCTGTGCTTGCACATCGACAACTCCTGCAAGCAACTCGTCTACTCTCCGACTTGGCTTGCCGTTGAACCCATCGTGTTCGAGTCGGGCAACAAGCATGATATGCCTTGCTGAACCCCCGATATTCGTAAAATCATCGTCCGAGCAAGTCACAGCAGTAGCCTTGCCGCTTAGGAATCGTTCTCGTTCGATGCCCTTGCACCATCCGCGCATGGCTGCCGCACCATCCGTTCAGAGGCTTTGCACGCATTGCGCAAAGCCTCTTTCGCAATTCCATACCGGTCGACTGGAGATTTCATGCGACTGCATCGGTTGCTTGTCTGTACCCAAGTCTCACAAGGCTGAGAGCAATTTTTCAAACGCATTTCGCATGATAAGAAGAGGACATAAATCGACAAATACAAATGAGACATCACTGCAATAAAGAAGGGGGATTCCGTCCAAATTCCATTTAAGTTTTTTTCCCATATTCAAAATCCTTTAACGAGTAAATGTAATAGTATTTCCCACTATTAAATAATATCATGATACTTTTATTAAAATATCCACTATTTGTATACGGTTTATACTCTACAATAATAACCATTTCTTGGTTAGGTCAATTAGATTCTTTGAAAATGTAGCCTTAATACAACTACATCGATTTACGCCGTAAGATAATCATCAAAATGTATCTAATTGAAAATAAATAAGTTACCTTGTTGGTGCAACTAAACTGGTAACGATTTGGAAACGAGCGAACTACCTGGCTCCGCTGTTTTCTGCCTAATAAAGAACGCTTGTTATTCTGTTTGCAAAGATAATACTTTGCTGGCGAATAACAAGCGTTTTTAATGAGATATTCTTCTTTCTGCACTTTTCTAATACGATTTTTGATAGGGACTATAATCCTCGTCTACGCTTCTTCTTTCTGTTGGCTTGGTTTCTGAGTTTACGCTGCCACGCTGTTTCTGCATAGTCATCGCCTTGCGCAGTTGGTGTCATCAAATCGCCTAACCCTTCCACAACTTCATCGGCTGCGCTAACAATAGTGTCTGCCACTGCACCTATGGAGTTCTGCACTTGTGGGGTGTCATTGTCTCGTGAGATTGAGGAACGGCTTTTGGGTACAAGTTGATAATCTACATTAGGTTTTTCGTTCTTTTCTGCCGGGTCTTGTATTGTTTGGTGTGGGTTCTTGTATTCTTCTTGGTTAGTTGCTTCAAAGTTCTTCTGCAAGGAACGGTAGCCGAATTCCCTGCCGATTTCGGAAGCCTTGAATGATAGTCCTCCGTATGAGAACTTCAAGCCATATACCTTGCCCTGCTTGTTCTTCATACGCTCTATGGAAATGCCGTTCTTGTGAAGTTCGTAGAGAAACATAGAGTGTCCCATGATGCCTGTACCTTTGTATTTGTCAAGCAAGGCATAGCAGATTTGCTGTACCTGCTGTTTTGTTTGCTCTCTCGTGGGATTAGCCTTTGTCTTTTGGTGTTTCCTTTCTGCCTTGACCTCTTTTGCAATGGTCAAGCCTTTCTCCCTGCTGATTTCCTCTGCCACCCTTGCAGCCCTGTTGCTCACAAAAGTGGTATCATAGACCTCTCCATATAGGCTGATGCGGTTGGCAATGATATGAATGTGTCTGTTGTCGGTGTCCTTGTGCGTTACTGCCACCCATTGGTGGTTGTCAAGTCCCATTCGCTTGGCAAACAAATGGGCTATCCTCATAAGTTCAGACACAGGCAGCTTTTTCTCGTCCTGAGGTGCGATGCCTATTTCGATACGGAGAAACTTGTTCCTGCAACGGCTGTTGTAGTCGCTGACCACTTTCATTTCCTCATAGATTGCCTTTGGCTCCCTGCTGCAAAGATTGTGGAAGGCAAGCCGACAGCCGAGCTTGCCCTCTCTGAAGATATAGTCCAGAGCCGTGCTGCCGTGTGCTATCGCCTTAAATTTTCCTATCATTTCCTGTTAGATTTAAGACCTTATATACCTCATCATTCACGCGAAAATGCGGGTCGTAAAATCGCTTAAATGCTTCTTTGGCACATAGCGATAGATTCTTTGTGATGAGTACCCACCTTTCGTCCTTGACCTTGATGAGGTTGGAAACCTGCCCATAGAACTTTCCTGTCTGCTGGAGGATGGCAATGGCTTCCCTTTCATGGTCGGTCATCTTGGGAACGGCAGTCACTTCTCCGTTAAGGAGTATCTCACGGCAGTAGTCGGAGAACTTCCGCCCTGTGCTTTCCGCTTTTGACTTGATACGTTGCTTTTCCTCTAAGGTACATCTTACCTTGATGAACTCCGTCTTGTTCATCCGCACTTCATTTTTGTTTTGCCTCTGCCATTTGGCAGTCTTTTTATTATATCTGTTCATATAAAAGTCCTCTTTTCTTTGTTTTCAATCTTGCTTAATTCCTGAACACTGACCGATGAGAACGGAGTGATTACGGTCTAATCTCCCCGATAATTAAACGAGGGGAGCAAGTGCAGTTTGTGGGTACAAACTGACGTCTTGCAATATCAGTTAAAATGCCGATAACACCTAAGGGTGTTGCTCCTACCGAAAGTGAATGCACGACATTCCGTGTTTAACTGCGTTCGTGGTATTCCCACCGTTCAGGCATTGGACTAATAATATGGTTTTATTTCTTTTGGGGAAGGGTCGAGGGTTTCAAGGAAAAGGAATGACCTTTTTGTGCAAAACCCTCGACCCTTTTTCTCATACTTATAGTTTTCTCCACTTTTCTATATCCTCGTGGTATTCCTCTAAATGGCTGCGCACAAGATTTTCTATGAAACTTGAGAGATTGCTGCCTCTGTCGCCCAATCTTCGCACGATGAGGTCTGCACGTTCCTGTGTCTCTTTGCTCAGATAGACAGCTTTTCTACTTATCAACTTGATGGGAGTAAGGTAGGTTTGTTTGTATGCTTCGAGCGTCTCCTTTCTCATTTTGGCACTGATGCGTTTCTGAACGGGTGCGTTCTCCGTGTGCTGTGATGGCACTGCATCTTGTGATGATACAGTATGCTGCTCATATTCCGTCTTTTCCGAAAGAGCGTCCGCCTGGTTCATGGGTGTTCTTTTTTCCTGCTTCCTGACCACTTCCCGTTCAGGGATAAACTTGTCTTTTTGTTTGGTAGGCTTTGAATAGGTATCTTCTTCGTTACCACCCAAATAATATGAAAGGTCATACTCTTCTTCTGTTGTTTTCTTCTTTTCCATGTCTTTATCTCATTTTATGTTTAACTTGTTTTACCTTTATGGGATTGGTTTGTGTTTGTGATATCGTCAATGATAGGCTTTTCTGCTGTTCACGCACCCTGTGGATGTGATATTCGTTGAGGTCTTTGAAGTTCCTGTAATGCACGGACATATCATCTACCTTGAAACCAGCCTCCATGAAATCCTCCGTAGCTCTCCGTCCAGCTTCGTCATTGTCAAGGAAGGTACGAATGGAGGATACTTGCCTGTCATTGAGATAGCGAATGCTCCTTGCCACATTACTCACGGAGTTCATCACAAGGCAATGGCTGATGATTTCTTCTTTCATTGAAAGGAAGGATAGAAAGTCCATAAAACCTTCGAACACGCAGACCGGTTTCATTCTATCCGTTATCTTATCTGTGAACACGGGGGTAATATCCTTCGGAGCAATCGTTCCCTTGAAAGAGCCGTTATCCCGAAGTTCATAACCGCCCGATTGGTTGGCGAAACCTATGGCTTGATAGTGCAGCCCTCTTACCTCATAGCTGATACAACGCAGAAAGGGCATAGCCTTTTCTAAGTTGATGCAGCGGTCTTCCTCAAGATACTTTAATAAGTGTGGGGGTAAGGTGTCTGATATTTCTATCAGTCTCCTTACTCCACTTGCGGATGCCATAGGTATGCTACTTCTTTTCATTGCTATGTCTGCCTTTTGAGAACTGCAAGCAGTGCAATCGGGAGCGTTCCGCCCCAAAATGCGAATGGCTTCCGACAATGTGCAGCCTTCCAATCGCATACAAAGGTCGATAATACTTCCACCTTTGCCTTCGGCATAGTCTATCCAAAGGTTCTTCTCTGTGTCCACCTTGAAACTTGGATGTGTGTCTTCACGAAACGGTGAACGGTAGAGGGCATAAGATGGTGTCCTACGCACAGATTTGATACCTTTCCTTTCAAGATACTCCACTATGGGGTATCGCTTAATGCGTGATAATTCTTCTTCTTTCATTGTTATTATAATTGTTGGTTGAACATTTATTCATTCTGATTTTTATATCGGATTATATTTTGATTATGCTGATAGAGCAAACTTCATTGATGCTTTTTCGTTTCATAAAGTTTTTCCCCTAAAAACTTTTTTCACTTTCTTCTTACTACATATATTTTGATTGTAAGTGATTGACATTTAGGTATGAGTTGTAGTAAACAACTATACTACATACGCTACTACATCAAACTACTACAACTATTTACCAGTGGGCAGGGGTGGATTTTCCTAATCTTATACACATAGACAGGACTACAACCCTCACGCCTCTTGCTTACCTTTTCAAAGCCAGCCCTTTTGAGTGCTTCGCCCATACGTTTGAGTGTCAAAGGTTGATGCGTATAAACACCTAAATAAGCGAGTATTTCGGTAGTGGTCATATAAACACAATGAGGATTGTCCTCTGTTGGCTTTTCAAAACAGCGTAATAGTAGTTCCATTTCTGCGGTCTGTACTTGGAAGTCCTCACTCTCCTTGTAGAGTTCCGTGATTTCTTCATCGTTAAACCAATATCGAAAGCCTGCGTTTAGCAAGGCTTTCGCTTCGGTATAGACGGCATCCATAGAAATTTCCTTTGCTCGTTCAATGTCGATGGCAAGCACCTCGAATGGAAGGAATCGTCTGCTTCCTGTCGGGTCGGTCAAAAAATCGTTGCCGTTCACCGATGCTACGAAACTCGCCAAATGGGGATGTTCCTCCACATACTTGTCGTAGGGCATACGGTATTTGACCATCGGGCAGGTGATGAGGTTCTTCAGCTCGTTCTCGTCACGTTTGTTGAGGGCTTTGAGCTGATCATCGATGTTTACGATAAGGTTCTGTCCGATATAGGTAAGTGTGTCCTTCTCCTGCGGATATATCTTGCCTGTATAGCTGTAACCTTTAAGCGCGGGCGGACAAAGCAAATCAAGAAAGGTAGTCTTGAACTTTCCTTGTTCCCCTGTTAGTACAAGACAGGTATGGTTACGGCATTCACGGTTGTCCATAGCGTTGGCAACCACTGCAACAAGCCATTTGGTAAGGTACGGCAGCCACTTCTCGGAGTTACGGACGGTAACACACGATGCAAGATTGGCGATGGCGCATTGGTTTATCTCTATCTTGTGCAGCACTTCTGAAGCATCAACCGTTGGCAAAGCCTTGAAATACTCCTGTATGGGATTGATACGGGGAGAAAAGCTGCTTTCAATGATGGAATAGAGATTATCAGCGGAAGTAATAATACCTTCCTCGCTATCAAGTTCCCTGCGAAAGGTATTGATGTCATAACGGCTGACCTTACTATACACATTGGCATATTTGGGAGAAAACTCTGTTCTGCCAAGTACGGTGTTGAACCTGAAGTCATAATGGGTGGAGAGGTAGCTTTCTATCTCCTTGTTTTTGGAAGTTTGCCTACTATGCTCCGGCTTATCTTCTGTGCGTATATTGCTATTGTCTGCGTACTTCTTCATAATCATCCTAAAATGGTTGCTGAAAGTGAAGTTAAGGAGGATAATTCTGATAGCCAAGCATTCTCGGTGTGCTTGCATAATGTTGCATAGACTTGCTATAAAATTCCTTGTAGGAAATCATCAAACATCTTAGTTTTTAGTGGATTAAATGGAGAAATCAAAGGATAAAAGGAAATGATACAAATACCAATAATTGATTGGCTTTGTAACAAACCACATTCAAATGCGGTATTCTGCACATTTGGGTAGTAGGCTATAAATAAAGGAATGACAAAGAACAGATAAGACGCAAATAACTACCCATTAAAACAAAAAGCAATCCACAAAAAGATGTAAGCAAAAATTAAGAGCTTATCTCTATGTTCTCAGAAATCTTAGAACAAGATAGAAGGTTTATGCCAAATGGTTGATTGTATCTTTATATTCTATTGGCAGTGAAAGAAGAAAAGTGGGTGTTTCAGTGTTGATAACGACAAGAAATGAGGAAGAGGATTTCATCGTGTTTCCTTTGTTTTCCCTGCTGTTCCTTAGTGCTTTGAGCATAAGGAAACTATCCATACTTTTGTATCGTGCTGGAGCGCAAAAGGCTGCAACATAAGCAAAAAGTAACAACGAACAAAACAATAGAAGTATGGGGTATTTAATAATTACAGACCAGAACTGGCAGAAACTAAGGGACGAGATATTAAGTCTTGCCGACTGCTGCCACAAGGCATTTGGAGAGAAGTGTAAGCACACAGATTGGCTGCACAATGGTGATGTGTGCAGGTTGCTTAACATCAGCAAGCGTACCTTGCAGCATTACCGTGATATAGGCGTGCTGCCGTTCGCACAAATCGGACACAAGTGCTATTATAAGCGTGAGGACGTGGAGCGATTGTTACAGACAAAATCAGAGAAAACCAAGAGCAACAAATAGACAAACAATGAAAAGATGGAAACTGTTAGAGATTTGAACATGGACATAAACGAAATGCAGGTAGTGCTGTCCGCTATCCACAGTGTGAGCAGGAGAATTAAGGAAGTGGCACAAACGCACAAGCCGCTATTTGGCGGAGAGCATTTCCTTACGGGTAAGGAGGTGTGTGAGCGGCTATATATCAGCCCCCGCACCTTGCAGGATTATAGGGACAAAAAGATTATTCCCTACACGCAGTTTGCAGGAAAGATACTCTACAAGGTTTCGGATTTGGAGAAGTTATTAGAAGAGAATTATAGTGCGTAGATGTTATGAAATATTTAAGGGAAAGATACAGCCTTAATTATAGAAATATTTTGTAACATAATGTTTGGGTCAGGAGGTATTTCTCCTTGACCTTTTCTTTTTTTATAGGAATGAAACACAGTGCCATCAAACGCATTAACAAACTTCTTTCTTCGTAATTCTGTTTATATGTACCTAAAACGCAGTATTTTTCTCAGAAATCATACTAAAAGCTTGGAAATGTCACACAAATTCCCTAAATTTACACCGTCTAATTTAGTATAAACCCTTTTAATAAAGAACTTATGAAAAAAGGTATTACTACATTGTTAATTTTATTTGCAACAACAGTTGCTGCTTTCTCACAAAGCGTGGAGAGCATTAGTTATTACGAGAAGAATCCAAGCTTAGGTGGCGATGTGAAGATTCTCAAGTGTACAAAATCAATTACAGAGGCTCAGACTTTCACCACCTTTGAAGTCGAAGCTCCAGTTTCGGGGCTTCATTATGCCAACTTCTGGGTGTTAGGGACGAAGAAAGCAGATGGCACACTATCTGTTTACAAAGTAATGGTAAACAACGAGTTGCAAGATGATGTCATAGCTCCTGTGTCAAACGACTGGCAGGCGATAGGCTTGAAGAAGTCTTCAAAGGTGTTCCTGAGAAAAGGCAAGAACACCATCTCTATTGTTGGGACTGCTCCTGACGTTCCAGAGGTTGAATTTGTCAGACTTTCTAAGGATTTGGGAAATTCTACCATTTCGTCTCAAAATTACAATGACTATAAGGTAGAACTTAAGACCTTATCTCATGAGAATGCACTCAGTAATGCAGAACCGTCTTTGAAATTCTGTGGCAGAGACACTTTGGCTATACCTTTGCTTGCAAAAGCAAGAAGTGTTTCCTACGACTCTCCTTTGTATGATTTTGAATACATTAGGAATTGCAAAATAAAGTACTCTTTTTTCAAGACAGTTTCTTTCCAGAGAGGACAGCAAATATTTATAGCGACAAACGGAATTGACAACTATGACCATGTTCTTGAGTTGTTCAGTGCAAACAATCCTGAGCGATACACATGGAATGCACATTCCAACAATCAATGCCTTGCTTCCTTGAATGTCAACATTCCTGAGACGGGACTTTACTACGTCAGAGTACGTTCATGGCTCAATGCCACAAGCGGACTTGCTAATGTCAATATCAACGGAGAAAATTATTACAGCAATGTCCCTTTGTTTAGTTTGGGAATAGTGTGTAATCAAGGAACAGATCAAGTATATAACACTTTTGTATGCTCCAAGGGAGGTGATCCGATGGTTTGGATAGAATCTTACGGGAATCCATCTGGGATTATCGCTTACAATGATGATTATCACGGGAATGGAGACTTTGATTGGGGAAGATGGGCGCGAATTAACAAAAAGTACTCAGTAGCAGGCAATGCCGTTTTGTTGTCTCAGTACAGCTCTTATCAGCCAGAAGTTCTTTGTAATGTTTACATAAAATGTAAAAAAAGCAACGTAAATAACGTTACATATGCTGGCTCTTTTCCTTACTTGAAGGAAGACGATGCGATTATGTCCGCTCCCGAGACTCGAACCTATAACTGCATAAGCTGGTCTGGAGGAATAACATCCTATTGGGAATGGCCTCCTTCGACGCATTCTAACTTCTACGACCCTGACCCGTTGAGGGCTTTTGACAAATTCTATGCGTCAAGAGGACTTACAAGGGTTGGTGCAAATGCTGAAAACGGGACAGTTGCTTTATGGGCTATCGTGCGGAATGGAAAAAGAGAATATACACATGCTTCTGTTCGGGATGGGGCTGATGGCAATTTGCATGGATATGACTGGGAAAGTAAGCCTGGTGCTTTGGCACGAACTTTCCATCCAAGAAACGGAGTGAGAGGTAATTCCTATGGGGAAATCGTAGAATATTACCGTAAAGACACTTCGTTGGGAACAAAACCACAGTTAAGTGCCGATGCAAAAGTAGCACAGGTTTCGTTTACCGATTTGGAGCAAGGTCTCATTGAAAGCAGAATTGCCTTGCTGCCTGCTGGAACAGAAAGCAAGTTCAAGAGTTTAGTTGCACTTTGGGATAAGGATATAAACCAATCTCCTTATAGCAGTTTTGAACAATTAGGAGAATATGACAGTTATCGTCAGCTTAAATCTTATTGCGCATCTGTTCCGTCCCGTCAATTTTTGGTATATAAGGAACTGGGAGAAGGCAACATCTTTATGACTAAACTGTTGGAAGATTTGGCACCACAAATTCCAACAATCAAAAAAGAGTCAAAATTTGGGGCTAAGCCTGTGCTGACCGCTCCTGTGGTCATTACGGAAAGCGAGCTGGTTTCTCCTTATGCAAACACGATGCTATACGTGAAAGGATTGCTCAGCGGTATGGATTTAACTCCTGCGGTTCAAGAGGATTCAGCCAATCCTACAAAAAATGGCAGTAGCTTTGGTGTAGAAGTCTCAGGGAACACTCTTAGCATAAGCTACACCCTTGAGAATGATTGTCAATTCTCGATGACTATAACAGATGTTTATGGGCATGTTGTTACCTCTTATAAACAGAATAAATACAAGGGTTCTTATTCATACAAGACGACATTGCCTCATAGCGGTACATACGTTATAAGTTATAGTGAAAATAACAAGACAAAACAGCAAAAGATAATCGTTGAATAATTCTTTTTCTCCGCATACCAAGTTAATTTGGTATGCGGAGAATACTATAAACATAATCAATGTATAACGTTTTAGACTATCTCGTAACTGGAGGTGCATTTGTAAAAAACATAACAGTACCTACAGATAAGACTTTATCATCCTTGATGATTTATTCCACATCACTTTGTCAGTCACGGTGTAAACATTGCTCTATTTGGAAAAAGCCAATAGAGCATTTGTCATTATCGGACATCATTCGGATAATGTCGAGCAAGTGCGTAACAAAACGGACAACCGTCGGTCTGGAGGGGGGGGAATTTATTTTACATCCTGAAGCTGATGCAATACTGGACTGGTTTCACAACAACCATACAAACTACACCCTGCTATCAAATTGCCTTGCACCCTCTAAAGTTATCGAAGCTGTAAAGAAATACAAGCCCAAACATCTGTATATTTCCTTAGATGGGAACAAGGAAACATATAAAACTCTAAGAGGGTGTGACGGATATGACAAGGTCATTCAGGTGGTGGAAAACTGTAAGGACTTTGTTCCTATATCGTTCATGTTCTGCCTTACTCCATGGAACACTTTTGAGGACATGGATTATGTAATTCAGCTTGCCCAGCACTACAACATTGATGTCAGAATAGGCATTTACAATACGATGGATTTCTTTGATACCACCGAGGACCTAATGGAGGTCGGAAATGACTACATAAAAAAGATTCCGCAATCAATCCATAAAACACAGGAAAACTTTGACTTTGTGGCTCTGTACGATGAATGGAAAAAAGGAAATCTGCGCCTAAGATGCCACAGTATATACAATGAACTGGTAATCCATTCCAATGGGAATGTTCCCCTGTGCCAAAATCTGGATGTGATTCTCGGCAATGTTCACAACAATACTCTTGACGAAATCTTCAATTCACAAAGGACTGCTAAAATTCAATGTGAGTATTCCCATAACTGCAACAAATGCTGGATTAACTACCATCGAAAATTTGATATAATACTTCTCCGTACAGCCGAGAGGTTTTTTCCTAAAAAACTTATCGAAGTGTTTTACGGGAAATATCAGTGGACTGCTGATGAAAAATGCACGTACCGCAAATATTTCAAAGGATTAATATAGCCCAAATGACAGACATTCAGAAAATCATCAGACTTTACAAGCGCAGAAGGGATAATAAATATCTCTCCGACTGTTATGAGAAGAACTATGCTATAATTGGTTTTGGAAACCACACCATCCATAACCTTTTCCCCGTCATCCAATTTCTACAAGTCAACGTGAAGTATGTGTGCTGTTCTTCCACAAAAAAGGCAGAACTGATAGGGAAAAAATTCAAGGGCATAATAGGAACAACATCTATAAAGGATATTCTCAATGACGAGACAGTCGCAGGAGTGTTTGTGTCAGCCACACCTGCGTCACATTTTGAAATTGCATCAGAAGTTATAAAATCGGGGAAATCTCTTTTTATAGAAAAACCTCCCTGTATGTGTTTAAAGGAACTAAACAGCCTTATTGACAAGCAAAGGTTATTTGGGTTTAACACCACAGTTGTCGGAATGCAAAAAAGATATTCTCCGCTTGTTTCCAGATTAAGAAAGGAAATAAAAGGCAGGGAATTAAATAGTTACAGCTTACGTTACCAAACGGGATTGTACCCCGAAGGCAATGAGATATACGATTTATTTATACACCCTATCGACTTGGTCGTTTTTCTTTTTGGAGAGGCTAAGATACTGGCGATGCATAAAGTCAAAAGCACAAAAAAAGGTGGTGTGACCTACCTGCTGATGCTGGAACATGACAATATTATTGGTACTTTGGAATTATCCACACTTTATTCTTGGAAAGATGCTATTGAAAATGTCAGAGTGAACACGCAGGACGGGACGTATGAAATAGACCAGATGGAGCGACTGTCATTTGTGCCATCAGTACGTACCATAGGTGGAATACCAATCGAAAAAGTGCTCCCCACCAAATCATCCAACGAGTGTCTTTTATCAAGAAACAACTTCAATCCCATCTTGGCAAACAATCAGATTTACACACAGGGATATTTTAACGAGATAAAGATGTTCGTGGAAATGACGGAAATGAAAAATGGTACAACAGAAGAAGATACAGATTTTATGACGCTACGTTCCACATACGCTATATTAGAAGAATTGAACAATATAAGATAAAAAAGATGAGACATTTATTTACATCGGAGTCCGTTTCAGAAGGACATCCCGATAAGATTTCAGACCAGATTTCAGATGCGTTGCTTGACTATTTCCTTGCTTATGGCGGCAATGCTCACTGTGCAATAGAAACATTCGTAACGACAGGGCAGGTGGTCATTATGGGTGAAGTGCGTTCCAGTACATACATCGACCTTCAGAATGTTGCCCGCAAAATAATAAACAAGGCTGGTTACACAAAAGCTGAATATCAGTTTGACGGTGATTCATGCGGTATCCTCACGGCTATTCACGAGCAGAGCGATGATATAAACAGAGGCGTTTCCAATAAAAATACGGACGAGCAGGGTGCAGGAGACCAAGGTATGATGTTCGGCTATGCTACCAATGAAACCGAAAATTATATGCCAGTTTCTCTTGATTTGGCACATCTCATTATGAGAACACTCTCCGACATACGCAAGGAGGGCAAGGAAATGACTTATTTACGCCCCGATGCAAAAAGTCAGGTAACAATAGAATACACCGAGAACAAAAAACCTCTGCGCATTGATACAATAGTGGTAAGCACTCAGCATGACGATTTTGACGTGGACGACAAGAAGATGCTGGACAAGATTAAGAACGATGTGATTAACATTCTTATGCCTCGTGTCATTTCCCAATGCGATTCCAAAACACAAAAGCTGTTCAACAGTAACATAAAGTATCTTGTAAATCCAACAGGAAAATTTGTTATAGGAGGTCCGCATGGGGATACGGGACTTACTGGGCGAAAAATAATTGTGGATACATATGGGGGACGAGGAGCACATGGCGGAGGTGCTTTCTCTGGAAAGGATTCAAGCAAGGTAGATCGCAGTGCTGCTTATATGGCACGATATATTGCCAAAAATATGGTAGCAGCAGGGGTTGCGGACGAAATTCTTGTGCAGCTGGCTTATGCCATCGGTGTGGCTGCTCCTGTCAGCGTATCGGTTGATACATATGGACACAATAATGTCGGAATGTCGGACGGAGAAATTGCACAGAAGATTTTTGAAATGTTCGACCTGCGCCCTAAAGCCATTGAAAGGCAGCTTAAACTAAACCAGCCGATGTACACGGAAACGGCAGCCTATGGTCACATGGGACGGAAAAATGAAGTTGTGAACAAAACATTTACAAGCAGGTATCATGGAACAAAAAACATTCAGGTAGAATTGTTTACATGGGAGAAATTAGACATGGTGGATACGATAAAAGATAGTTTCCGCATAAAATAATTAGGGACGATGATAAGGACTAAGGGACTCTCTGTCATGTTGCTTATTTTGGAATTGCTTTTGGGACTCATGGAATTTCTTTGTCTCTCCGGGTGTGGAAACGACAGGGAAGAATATGAGTACATCTATTACCCTGAAGGCACTTCATGGAGAGAAATAGTGACAGACCCTTCCCGTCCTTTTTTCTATCAGATTTATCTATATACTGTCAGGGAAGACACCATCATTAATGGAGACGAATACAGGAAAGTTTATGTAAATGGCAAGAAAAATGCCGTTTTCTACCTCCACGAGCGGGGAAAACAAATTTTTTATTACGACAAGTCCATTCCCAAACCCTTACTTGTCTATGATTTTGAATGGAAAATAGGCAAGCCTGTTTCAGCATTTTTGGTTGATGACAGAAGTTTCCATATAATTGATACCATCAGGCAAATCAGCAGAGAAAAGTTGTCGCTTCATCAGGAATACAAATACATAGACACTCCGCTGGGCAGATATGTAAACTCTATAGGATTTGTTGACCAATCTCTCTTTCCGTATTCTATGTCCAAAGCAAGGGAAGGTTTCATTATTAAGACAATATATTTTGAGCGAGGGGAAAATGAGATGTTTAGTAACCATAATTACGACTATTTGTGGCAATAGAATTGTTGCCTTCAAGGAATATGCACGACAGCTAAGAAAAACCTTCTTGTATTTGTCAATCTTATCTACATAGTCATATCCGAAAGTTCACAATCCTCTCTGACTCTATTCGATAGTTAATAGAAACATATTCTTTCCGTTCACTTGTTGGTAGTATGTAGTCATATCGTAGTAACACACATAAGCAACTACTGACAACAACGTAATCCTTTTTCTTTCATCGGTTTATCTCATATTGTAGTAATGTAGTAAGAAAACAATGAAAGAAAAAGGATTGGTACATATTCAGCTATTGACACCCCTGTCATATATGATGATAGGAATGACAGAGTTCCTTGGACGCATCAACTCACTGCACACATGCTTTCTGAACAGGTGGGCTTCTACGCTGTCAAGCAAGAAGGAAAGGGCGATAATTGTAGGTAATGGGTAGAGCGGTGCGTAGCCTCTTACCTCCTTATCCGTGACTATTTTCCTTTCGTCTGCGCCCCTTTCTTCTGGATGCAGGACGGATTCTTCGGTTATCGTCCGAAGTCTGCCATTGACTTTTCTCCATGTAACTCCGAAGAACCTTGCAAGCTCGCCCTCGGTCATGGCTACTTCGCCTTTTCCACTGCGGATAACCTGCATACCATTTCCCCACTCGAAGTAGCTGCGCCCCGTGTCCAGACGGATTGCAGCCTTAGTCTTTATTTCATCTTCCGTATTCATGCCGTTTCCTCCATGCTTTCGTTTCTGCCTGTGTTGGCAATAGCCATTGTCCCTATGGTAATAGTTTCCTTTACCGTTACCTTATCATCCTCTTTGTTCTTTTCCTGATGTTTGGCGATGAGTCTGTCCATATCTTCCGAAATCTTGCAGTCGGTTACCTGCGCATAAATCTGCGTACTTGCAATTGATGCGTGTCCCATCATCTTGGCGATGCTCTCTATGGGAATACCTGCACTTAGGCACATCGTGCCGAATGTATGTCTTCCCATGTGATAGGACAGGCGTTGCTTGATACCACAAGCCTTGCCTACGATGCTTAACTTCGCTGCCAACACATTTCTACTGCAACAGGGCTGAAAGATAAGGCGATTATCCATATCCGTGTTATTGCCTTCTTCTTTCACCGCTTTTAGTTGCCTTTGCTGCTCGATAATCGTCTTGACTATGGGATGTAACGGCACTATAAATTCTACTTTTGTTTTCTGACGCTCCTTTCTGATATACATCTGTCCGTCCGCTGCACTCTTGATATGCCCAAACGTCAAGTGTTCCATATCCGTAATGGCTAAACCTGTGAAGCAGGAGAAGATAAACATCTGTCTGGCAAGCTCGGCATCACTATCACATATCTTCATAGCCATCAGTTTTTTCACATCACTCTTACTAAGAAAGCGGATAGCCTTTTCCACCTTTTCATATTCTGCATGCTCAAATGGATTATAACGAATGATGCGCTGGCTTACCGCACGGAACATTAAACGGCTCAGCCAACAAAGATAGTTGTTAATGGAAGAACCTTTCAACCCTTTCTTTTTAAGAAAGAAGCGATATTCCTCAAACAATTCCTCGGTTATACTTCGGATTTCTATATCCTTACTCTCTAAGTCCTTTATAAACTCGCATAGCATCCTATTTGCATAGCAAAGGTTAGTGTATGTACCTTCTGTCTTTGATTTGCCCACATCTTCCTTTACCGATTGTACCTCTGTATTGCTAAGCTCCAACAAAGTGGTGGGAGAAGTTGCTATGCCTTGCAATCTGTTTTTAAGCAGTTCAGCACTTACCACTCCGTCTTTTAGGAGCAGTTCCTGATAAGTATTCTCTACCAGTTCTCTAAATGATTGCAGTCGAAGATTGGTTTTCTTATTCGTTGTTGCTCCCTGTTTCGTGTTCCACTCTGTGGGCTTACATTCTTCGTTTGTGGTAATGACAGAGTTCTTGCCATCTATCGTGATACGGCAGAGTATGGAAGTCTGACCATTTGTTTTGGTCTTTTGTCTGTTGATATAAAACAGTGTCTTGAATGTACTTCTCATTATGTTTTTAGTTTTAATACTACTATTGCTAAATACTCATCTGCATATCCTCCGTGAAAGAAAGGAAACGCTCAAATTCCACAAACAGCTTCTGTGGTGTAACCTTTGCGTACCGCTCGGTCATACTCACGTTACTATGCCCCAACATCTTGCTTACCGTTTCTATCGGTACTCCTTGTTCAAGGGTAATGAGCGTGGCAAAGGTATGCCTTGCCGTATGCGTGGTAAAGGGAAAGGCTATGTCAGCTCTTAGGCGCAATGCTTTAAGATACGATTGGTAGGTGGCATATTTCATCTGTGGCAGCAGCCTTTCCCTTTCATCGCTCTTGTACTTCTCTATTATCCTGATGGCTTCGGGTAGCAACTTGATACGGCAAAGTACGCCTGTCTTCTGCCTGTTGAACTTCAGCCAGAGACTTCCCTCATCATCACGGACAAGATACGACCTGTTTAACTCCATCAAATCGTAATAAGCTGCACCTGTATGGCAGGCAAAGACAAACAAGTCCCTTGCAGTTTCCATTTCCTCCTCCAACTCTCCAAACTGTATGTTCATTAGTTTGTCAAGCGAACACCTGTCAAGAGCTTTGGGTAGTTTCTTATCTCCTCTTGCTATTTTTGCATTAGCAAACAACAAGGTGTCAGCCAATCCCTCACGGTATGCCAACCTACATACGGTCTTTATTTGGGAAGCTGCACCATAGAAACTGCTCTCTTGAAAACCTAATGTCCCCAAGAAAAAATCTCTAAAATCATAAATAAAGTTTTCAGATAGTTGTGAGAAAGCTAAATCCTCTACCTTATATTTCTCTTCGATGAATGTGCGAAGATTGCCTCGTGTAGAGTGATAATTAGATAGCGTATCTTTCTTAATATCTATTCCAACGTGTTCTTCTTTCTCCCTGATAAGCCTATCAAGGCGTTCTATAAGCATACACCGGGATTGTACGCTCCCTTGAAACTGCTCCTTGATGTCCGTGGCAGTAAATGCCTGTCCTTTGGATAGCAATGTTTGATAAGCGGACTGAATGGAAAGCACTAAACTATCCAGCTTTCCGTTCACTTCCACCGCCTCACGGCTCTTGCCCCTCATTCTACTCTCACGAGGACTCCACAAATCTATATCACAAGATAGCTTGCAACTAAACTGTGCTATACTCCTTCCAAGTGTGATACGTCCCATAATGGGAGCTTTACCCTGCTTATCCTTTCCGCTCTTTTTGAGGTAGAGCAACACCTTCATCTTTTCTGTTTTCATACGCTTTAATTTTTATGGGCAAAGTTACCCGAATTAAAGCGTTCCTCACTTATGCAGAAAACTGCCGACCAAAGCAACAAACACACGAGAGAAACAATTTCAGTTACCTACATCTGCATTTAGTTACCTACTTCAAATCTTGGTAATGATTTAGTAACTGAACTTTTGCCTATATCTGCATATTTCTACCCTTTACAAATAGAGCAGTTTTATGCAAATTGCCTCGTTTCTACCTCATTACCAATTAGTTTGCATATCTTTCGATATTTCTTCATTTTCCTTGATTAGTTACAATATCACTGATATATAAACGCTCTTTACTTTTATTTTTTAATCTTATATTAAAGATAAACACTCCTCGTTTTTTAGAATACTTCTTAAAACTATTGACAGAATTAAATTCAACAAAACTTGCATATCTCTGATGTATTATCTTATCCGAAGTCACTGCATTAACATTCATCTTTTGGAGGTTATGATAAGCATATCCATGTAAAGATTGCAAAATCACGAGTAGGATAATGAGAATATATCGATAGTGATTTTTCATTTAAAACCAATGGGGGATTGATAAATTAATGGGAGATAAGTTTTATCCCCCATTTTTTTATTCATTACTTAGACTATAAAAAAGAAATAGGTCAAATCCAGCATGATGAAAATAACACAAAAATATTTCTCGTACTTTACCTTAAAGTAATATCGTTTAAAGAGCATATAAAATTCAAATATCAAAGCAACCAACATCAATATGATGCCAATATATTTGGTAGCTTGAGAATCCAAAGAATATGCTATTGTAATTAAGAAAAAGGCGAGAATATTCAAAAACGAGATATTATCATACATTTTACCTCCTTCGACTTCTTAAACATCTTCCATAATCATATATGGCTCATGCAACACCTACCCAACCCAAGGTTCTCCCTACAACAGCCACACCCAACTGCAGCGCTGTTCGTGCTGTAATTAGACCGGCTGTGCCAGTTATATAACCAAATGCTCCTGAAAATGCGTCAAATCCTATTGCAGCAGTCATGCAACTTGTTAAATCATCTATTGAATATCTCCCTATTGCATATTCAGAACTTATTTCTTTATCTTCCCTTTTTGCACATTCATCCGCTAGGAAAGCAAATTGCGCCAACTGCGTCTCATCCATATCTTTAATTTGCATAAGTTCTGTTGATTTTACCTCCAACTTTCCTGCTTCAGAAAGAGCTATAAGTTCATCTCTTATCTGTACACCTTTTTCAACCAATGGCGCAAGGATTTGTTTAGCTCTTAATTCCATAGCATCATCTCCCAACTCTGCACGAGTCTGAACTTGGGTATTAAAAGCTCATCTAACTCGTTATATACACTTTGAGAAAGGGGAGCAGACACATCAAGTTTAATTGCAATTTTATCGGCAGAATTCAATCCATTTTCGGTTATTGAATCTTGACTGCAACTTACCAAACCAAATGTTCCAACTAACAATAGCGTTACATACGGTTTCATAGTTTAAAAACTTTTAATTGTTTATATTCACGTTAATTAAGATTCGGAAGTAAATATAACGCATTATTTCTAATATTACAAAAAAACAAGACGAAAATCTTACGGGTATTTGTTGTTTTAACAAAAACACGGCCTTTGTGTTAAAAAATGTGCCTGACGCCTTTGGAGACTAACGGAGAAAAAACGGCGGCTTCCTGTCACGTTCCTTTCATTGCCGTCATATTGCTGTCAGGCGTAACAAATTGTCCTGCAAATCATTATAAGGAAAATGACAGCATGACAGGAAAAACGGAGAAAACTTTATTTCTTTGTTTTTAATGTATCTACATGTCACCCTTTCCATCATTTACATTCAAACGGAAATGCACAAACACCGGCCATTAACTTGTCAACTCGTCCATTTGTCAACTCGTTTATTCTTCGCCCGACTGGACAGCGGCTTTCATGGATCGCGCCATTCGCATGGCC